>Ga0316189_10001140_pt1 | contig 26410 bp, 18 predicted proteins | sample LowCovwburrow_MG_FD_204930 | JGI IMG/M metagenome (GOLD analysis project Ga0316189, IMG submission 204930) | Coastal sediment microbial communities from Maine, United States - Lowes Cove worm burrow | ecosystem: Environmental > Aquatic > Marine > Coastal > Sediment | place: USA: Maine... | reverse complement strand
TGAGCACCAATAACAACGGTCCGTTCAGCTTTATTATCCATAAAACCTACAATATTTCTACCTGTAATTGTGCTATCACTATTTATGGATGTGTATTTTACCTCAGCATGAGGCTGTGTTTTAGGCTTAAACGTAAAGTCTTGAAAATAGCCGTTTGTTCCCTTTTCTTTTAAACCCAAAGATTTAAATCTCTTAGCAATATAGGTAGCAGCAGCTTTCTCTCCATCGGTTCCCGTAGCCCTACCTTCTAATTTATCATCAGATAAAAAAGCAACATCTTCCTGTATCTTATTTTCAATTTTATATTCTTGTTTACAGGTCCAAAGCGTTAAAATAAATAGAATTATTAAAATTTGTTTCATCTTTAAATATTTATGTGAAATTTGAAATTTTTATTATGTTTATTTAATAGGTTTATTCTTATTTTTGGACAAAATTAGGCAATAAAAATCATTTATACATTAACATAATGAAAACAACTTTTAGCGTTCTTGCTCTTCTACTTACCCTTTGCTTGTCTTGCAAAACGGATAAAAAAGAAAAAACAGATTTAGTACCTGATACAACTGAATCGACAGATTCTCTAATTTATCCTGAGGAAAAACATTTTAAATCAATCCGTCAAGTAACATTTGGTGGTGATAACGCCGAAGCCTATTGGAGTTTTGATGATAAAAAACTTATTTTTCAATCTAACAACAAGGCTTGGAACGTTGAATGTGATCAAATGTTTTTGATGAATGTAAACGACACGTTTAAAGACTCGATACCTCCGATAATAAGTACCGGAAAAGGCCGTACGACCTGTGCCTATTTCTTGCCAGATAATAAACATTTTGTCTATGGCTCTACACATCTTAGTGGTGATAAATGTCCCGAAACACCTTTGCGAAGAGAGGGTAAATATGTTTGGCCAATATATGAAAGTTATGATATTTTTGTAGCTGATTTACAAGGAAACATAACCTCTCAATTAACTACAGAACCAGGGTATGATGCCGAGGCTACAGTGTCTCCAAAAGGTGATAAAATCGTGTTTACCTCTATGCGTAGTGGGGATTTGGAATTGTACACTATGAACCTTGATGGGACAAATGTGAAACAAATTACAAACGAATTGGGTTATGATGGTGGTGCATTCTTTTCTCCTGACGGCACAAAATTGATTTTTAGATCGTCTCGTCCAAAAACGGATGAAGACATAAAAGAATATAAAGATTTGTTAGCAGAAGGCCTAGTGCAGCCCACTAATATGGAACTATTTATTTGCAATGCCGATGGAAGTGATTTAAAGCAACTCACAAACCTAGGTAATGCAAACTGGAGCCCATTTTTTCTACCTAGCGGTGATAAGGTTTTATTTTCATCAAATTTTGAGGCAGAACGGGGGTTTCCATTTAATTTATACATGATTGATATTGATGGGAAAAACCTTGAGCGTATAACTCATGGTGAAACTTTTGATGCTTTTCCGGTATTTTCTAATGATGGTAAATATCTCGTTTTTTCTTCAAATAGGAATAATGGGGGCGGAAGAGACACCAATTTGTTTATTGCCGAGTGGCAAGACTAAAAATAACTTTTGGTTTTAATCAGTTGACGTGATTCTTTTAATAACTATTTTTTAAACGTTCTCTTTCTTCCTCAGAAAATGAACGCTCATTTGTAGATAATTTTGTGTTTCCAAATTTATATCTAAAACCCAGCTTAATGTATCTACTGTCTTCGTTGATTGCTTTGGTAATATTTTGATCTAGAAATTTTGTGGTCAAAAAATAGTCTTGGTTATTAAATAAATCTGAAATAATTAAAGAAAGGCTTCCCTTACCCTTAAATATGTTTTTTCTTATGGATAAATTAGTATCCATTCTAGAATCTAGCACCTCAAACCCTTGGATAGTTTTGTGAATATAGGTCATCGCTAAATTAGCCGTGAGGCTATTATCTTTTAAAAATGAAATATTATTACTCATTATGGTGTAATTGGACCATAGGTCACGATTGATTTGTTCCCCTGAGAATGTGGCGTTATCATTATAGTTGTAAAAGGATGTGCCAAAATAAACAGACCATTTTTCGACGATATTAAAATAGGCCTCCATATCTAGGCCTATTTCTTCTGTATAATTCATATTAACAGATGAAATTGCAATTTCCTTATTCATGTTGTCTTGGAAAGGGATTTCAGAAATGTTGTTTTTGAATTTTTTATAGTAGGCCTCAATGGTAAAAACATTACCAATATTAATTCCCCCTTTAATGTTGGTAGTGAAAATTGGTCTTAAATTAGGGTTTCCGGTCACATAAGTATTATCGTTTAAATAAAACCGAAAAGGATTTAAATAGCTATAATTTGGTCGTTGAATACTGCGTTTGTAATTAACAAAAACAGTTGTCTTTTCAGAGGTTATCAATCCAATATTTATTGTAGGAAACCATTCTAAATAATTTTGATTATTGTTTTGGCTGGTAGATACTGATTTTGCATCAATATCTGTTTGCTCAACACGTAGGCCAGTGCTTAGACTCCATGTATCCCATTTTTTATCATAGCTCACATAACCAGCATAAACGGTTTCGTCATAGTTAAAAGCATCTGTTCTATCATTGTTTAATTCCTCTTTGCTACCAATAATGTCGTTATGCAAAATATCACTTTCCGTTTTTACATTAGATACTTTTGCGCCAATCTCAAAAGAACCAGACTCAGCAATTGGTAGAGAGTAATCTATCTGTGATGTAATAATTTCTGTATCTTGATGAGAATTTGTTTTAAATTCATTGTATTCTAGAAATGAGTTATTCCCTAAAAAATAATCGGTCTTGACTTGCTGTCTTCGTCTATAGTCGTATGTTGTATAATGTGAATTAATCGATAGTTTTGCCGCGTCCTTTTTAAAAGAGTGTACGTAATCAAAGTCGAAGCCTAAATTATGTTTCTTATCTCTTGAAAGATTATTGGAATAAAACATAGCCAATTCATCACTAATAACTGGTGTGATTTCGGTTTTGCTTTTGGTAACATACTTAAAATAGGGTAAAAACTGAGTGTTTGTCGATAAACTTAATGTGTTTCTTTCGTTCAACGTCCAATCAAAATTCATATTGAAATTATGATTTTCTGACCAAGTGTTTCTATCTCTATTTGAATCCCATTTTTGGTTTGGGCTTGAATAATTTACAATCTCCCTGTCAACGCGATCTATCTTTTGGTTGTTATAGCTGTAATTTGCAAATAGATTTACCTTTGCTCCTTTAAAGTAATTACTCATGCCGTAGTTGGTTTTAGGAAAAACACCTTGGGTATAGTTACTAAAAACACTTCCGTTATAACCAGTCACCAAATTTTTGGCCATCAAAATATTTAAAACCACTCCGCTTTCAGCGCCATAACGTGCAGGTGGATTTGTAATTACCTCAACCGACTTGATGTTAGATGCCGACGTGCCCTGAAGCAATTCTACAACTTCACTGGACGATAAATGCACTTTTCTGTTGTTTATATATACCGTTGGTGTAGAATTCTTAACAACAATTTCATTGTTCAATACCAAAACTCCGGGGGTGCTTCGTAGCACTTCCATCATATTGCCTTCGCTCAAAGCTGTTTTTTCAACATTAAACACTAGCCGGTCCACTTCGCGTTTTACTGTTGGCTTTTTGTATATAAGCTGTATTTCTGATAGCGACTCTATAGACTCTTTTAAAACAATCAATGGCATTTTTAAATCGCCTTTAATTGTAATGTTGGTAAAATTATCTTCATAACCAATAAAACTGGCTCTGACAATATATGCGTTTGCCACTATGTTCTTAAAGCTGAATGTTCCGTCATCGGTAGATGTTGTGCCGGATACTATGGTAGAGTCCTGAGCCCTTAGAAGTAAAATGTTGGTATAGGCAATGGGGTTTGCGTTTTCATCTTGAACATTGCCAGAAACCATGAATGTTTGAGACCAAGCAAACGTGGTACTTAAAAATAAGACTATTGCATAAACGTTTCTCAAAATTGCCTAATAATTACCCCATGTAAAGTACAAACATATAATAATTACTTAACATAAAACTGCGGAAAAACCGTAATTCTATAATTTTCAATAAGGGTTGGGATGTTATAAATTTATGTACTTTTGCAATCTGGTTTTAAAAGCCTCAAAGAGCATACATGAAAAAGATTAGAAATTTTTGCATAATCGCACATATTGACCACGGCAAAAGCACCCTTGCCGATCGCTTACTAGATGTTACGGGGTCGGTCACAGATCGCGAAAAGCAAGATCAGCTTCTAGATAGTATGGATTTAGAAAGAGAGCGTGGTATCACCATAAAATCTCATGCCATACAAATGGAGTATAACTATAAAGGTGAAGATTATATTTTAAACCTTATTGATACGCCTGGCCATGTTGATTTTTCTTATGAAGTATCGCGATCTATTGCTGCTTGTGAAGGTGCACTGTTAATTGTAGATGCAGCACAAAGCATACAGGCCCAGACTATTTCTAATTTATATTTAGCGCTTGAAAACGATTTAGAAATAATTCCAGTACTTAATAAGGTTGATTTGCCAAGCGCAAATCCCGAAGAGGTTACTGATGATATTGTAGATTTATTGGGCTGCAATCCTGAGGATATAATTCATGCTAGCGGAAAGACTGGTTTTGGAGTTGATAAAATATTGGAAGCTGTTATAGAGCGTATCCCTTCTCCTAAGGGAAATCCTGATGAATCGTTACAGGCTTTGATTTTTGACTCGGTTTACAATCCCTTTAGAGGTGTAGAGACTTACTTTAGAGTTATAAATGGGTCTATTAAAAAGGGACAACAAATTAAATTTATTGCAACAGGAAAATCGTATTACGCTGATGAAGTTGGAACTTTAAAGTTACGGCAATTTCCAAGGAAAGAAATAAAAGCTGGTGATGTTGGTTATGTAATTACTGGTATTAAAGAAGCTAAAGAAGTAAAAGTTGGAGACACCATTACCGATGCTAAAAACCCAACAACAAATGCCATTGCGGGTTTTGAAGATGTAAAACCAATGGTTTTTGCAGGAATTTATCCAGTTGATACCGAAGACTATGAAGAACTTAGGAATTCTATGGAAAAACTTCAACTTAATGACGCGTCATTAATTTTTGTTCCAGAAAGTTCTGCAGCTTTAGGTTTTGGTTTTAGATGTGGTTTCTTAGGTATGCTCCACATGGAAATTATTCAAGAACGTTTGGAACGCGAATTTAACATGACGGTTATTACAACTGTGCCAAATGTATCTTACCATGCCTTTACAAGAAAACATCCTGAGCAAATTATAATAGTTAATAACCCAACAGATCTTCCCGATCCTTCTGGATTGGATCGCGTTGAAGAACCTTATATAAAAGCTACAATTATCACTAAAGCCGATTTTGTAGGCAATGTCATGTCGCTTTGTATTGAGAAAAGAGGACAAATTACTAATCAAACTTATTTAACAACAGAGCGCGTTGAGTTGTCCTTTGATATGCCTTTAGCCGAAATTGTTTTCGATTTTTACGATCGTTTAAAAACCGTTTCTAAAGGTTATGCTTCTTTCGATTATCATCCAATTGGTATGCGGGTTTCAAAATTAGTGCGTGTAGATATTTTATTAAATGCCCAGCCTGTCGATGCGCTTTCTGCCTTAATCCATGCGGATAATGCACATCATATTGGGAAAAAAATGTGTGAGAAGTTAAAAGAATTAATCCCAAGGCAACAGTTTGATATTCCTATTCAAGCCGCAATTGGGGCTAAAATAATTTCTCGCGAAACTACAAAAGCCCTACGTAAAGATGTAACTGCCAAATGTTATGGTGGCGATATTTCCCGTAAACGTAAATTATTAGAAAAGCAGAAAAAAGGTAAAAAACGTATGCGCCAGGTGGGTAATGTTGAAATCCCTCAAGAAGCGTTTATGGCTGTTCTTAAGTTGAATGATTGATAATTGAAGTCTCTCAATTATTTTTTGCTATTTGACTGAAAAAGTAGTGCGATAATGAAGAATCCCACTCCTGTTAATATCGGTGGTTTCATGTTTGCTTTAACTCCCATTATTATCATCACAATCCCAACAATTACTAGCAGAATTAATAATACTTGATTTAATTTCATTTGTTATTGTTTTAGTTTAATTGGCTTACCAAGATACACCAGTTCAAAGCCCTTTTCTACAACATGGGCATCTTTGCTGTATGACGAAATAATTTCAAGCTCTCCATGATTGTCTTTAATAAACAAAGGGATAATATCCTTGTCGTTATTCGTAAACTCAATTAATTCTTGGTAATGTTCTTTACTTTCTAATTTAATTTCATTAACTGTTGGATATTTTCGCGCTGTTTCAGTTAATGAAAAATAATCGTCAATATGTGAAAATAAGCCTTCTTTAGGGTTGTTTGACACATCCTTCATCTCTTCTGGAGTAACCAACCTAAATGATCCATTTTCACCAAACTGCTTACTAAATTTACTTATTGCATACTCGTTAATAGTAGGGTTCGGGGTTAGCGCCATTAAATAGCCCATATCACTCAACTCGACATCATCATTTAAAGATTCAGAATAAATATCATTATTTATGGCCTCAAGGCCCGCTTTTTTTGCTTTTTTAATGTTATTATCATTCGTGTCAATAAGCACAACATGTCTCCCGTTTTCTAATAAATAACGGCCTATTAAAATTGAAACGTCTGTTGCTCCAATAATTAAAATTCCCTCCGATTTTTTTAAGAATACGCCAACAATTCTAGCAAAAAGCCTCGCAGTAGTTGCATTTAGCAAAACCGTTCCAAGTACAATCATAAAAACCAGGGGTGTAATGTACTCTGCGCCATCAACACCTTGTTTTATGAGTTTGCTCCCAAAAAGAGATGCGATACCTGCGGCCACAATACCACGTGGACCAACCCAGCTTAAAAATAGCTTTTCATTAGTTTTAAGACTTGATTTTCTCGTGCTTAAAAAAACTGCCGTAGGCCTAATTATAAAGACGACAATTGCAAATAAAATTGCTGTTTTCCAATTATAAAGCAATAACATTTCATTAATATTGATGTTTGCAGCAAGTAAAATAAACAGAATGGAAATAAGTAAAACACTTAAAGATTCTTTGAAATATAACAGTTCTTTCAAGTTTTGAAGCTTGCTGTTTCCTAAAACCATTCCCATAACAACGACAGCTAATAAACCAGATTCATGTGCAAAGACTTCAGATTCAACAAAGACAAGTAAAACTGTTGAAAGCGAAACCACATTGAGTAGATAGTGCGGAATTTGTTTTTTGTTGATAACAAATGCAAGGCCGTGTGCAAAGGTGAAACCAAAAGTGGTACCGAAAAGAATTATCTTACCAAACTCCATTAGAGCGGTTTTTGTAAATCCACTATCACCGCCAACACTAATAAACTCAAACACCAAAACGGCTACCAAAGCACCAATGGGATCAATTAAAATACCTTCCCATTTTAAAACAGCAGAGACATCTTTTTTAAGTGGAATGTTTCTTAAGATTGGTGTAATTACGGTTGGTCCTGTAACAATTATCAATGCCGAAAATAAAAATGAAATACTCCAACTTAGTCCAAAAACATAATGTGCTGTTACCCCTGCGCCAAAAAAAGTAACAGCAGAGCCAAATGTAATTAGCTTGGTAATTACGGGGCCAACATTTTTAATCTCATCACGCTTAAGTGTTAATCCGCCTTCAAATAAAATAATGCTAATGGCCAACGAAACAAAATAATACAGGCCGTCCCCCGGGAAAAGTCCTTTCTCACCATTCCAGATAGGCTCAATCCACTTAGTTCCATCTTCAGACAAAAACTCTGCAGCAATAGGACCAACCAATAAGCCTATTAGTATTAGCGGAAGGATTGCTGGAATTTTAAATTTCCAAGCAAACCATTGGGCCAAAATACCTAAGATTATGATTCCTGCTAATTCTAACATTTAATAGATTTTTGGGTTAAATTACTAATTAAAGTTAATACGGCTGATAAAATTAGGAGTCTTTTATGGTGAGTCTTAAAACGGAGCAAGCTGATTTTTCAGTGTACTTATCCTTACCTGTGCCAAATAAGACGCTTATCCAATTATCTTTTTGCGGTGTTCCTAAAATAAGTAGGTCATATCCTGCGGAAGTTTTTGATATAGCTTCAATAGAATTATCGGATTTTAAGATTATTACTTGGCTTTCTGCTTTTGCATTTTGTAATAGTTTTAATGAAGTCGTCATCATGTTTTCTTTGGTTTCTTTCTCCGCTTGAGTAGGCAATACATGCAATAGCGTAAGAGACGCTCCATAAAATTGACATATTCTATCAGCTACAGATATAAAGTTTTTATCTTTTCTTCCTGGACGTAAAGCGAGCAACACCTTGCCAATATGCCTAACACCGTTATCTTTAAAAAGTGCAAAATCAGAATTAATATGAGTTACAAGCCACCCAATTGGGTTGCTAACTAGAATGCCATTATGGGCTCTACCATTCCAGCCCATTACTAGCCAATCGCAATTAGTTTGATCACTCAATTCGTGTATAGTATCTGAAATATCGTGCGTTACTACAGCCTCAAAATCTATATTAATGTTTTTAGCTTTCGCCAATCCTGAAATTCGTCTTGCCAAAGAGGTTATTTTAGGATTTTCTTCCATAAATGCATCCAAAAACGTCTGATTAGGAACTTCGGTAATATTTACAGCTTGTAGTTGTTGCCTATTATTAATTGCCGCTCCAATTTCTATCAACATCTCGGGTGAATTTTCATTACCCAACAGAGGTACTACTACGCCTGCTTCAGGGGCTAATTCGCCATCCAAAATATTGGGATCAATCTCACCTATCTCAATCAAGCTATTTCGTTCTTTATTTTTCCTTTTGTATAATAAGTAAAGTGCCGGCCTATGCCCATAACGCCTTAAGACACCTGTTCTAGGGGTTTTGTTTCCGAAATTATAATAAATTATAAACCCCAATATGACTATAGTCAATATTGCCATAAAGGGCATTAAACCCAAAAACACTAACAATATAATGCCACTAATAATTCCAAATAATTGAACAAATGGATATAACGGAGAACGAAAAGGAGGATTGTACCATTGTACTGATGTTTCTCTTAGAACAATTACCGCAGCATTTACAGCAATAAACATCATTACCATAAATGCACTCGCCAACTTAGCTATCTTTTCGACATCCAAAAACAATATGACCAATGCCATAACCAAACAAGTCATAATTATTGTCACAACCGGTGTTAAATATTTAATGTGTATTTTACTCATAAAAGCAGGCAAAAGACTGTCTCTGGCCATAGCAAAAGGAAACCTAGAGGCGGCTAAAACTCCCGAATTTGCCATTGATATAAGTGTAATTACGCCAACTACCGCGGCGATATAACCAATATATTTTCCTCCTAGTAAATTAGAAATCGTATAAATGGGCTTAATATCGGTACTCAAAGTTTCTAAGGGGATGTTGCCCGCTAAAACAAATGTAACAAACACGTAAATTGAAGTCATTATGAATAATGATAATATCATTGCCCTTGGAAGGTTTTTGCTAGGATTTTTAATCTCTCCAGCAATTGCAGCAACTTTTGTTACACCAGCATAAGAAATATAAACAAATGCAACGGTTGAAATTAAGCCCATCTTACCATTTGTTAGAAAAGGATCCAGTAAATTAGAGTCAACCTTCGGAAGGCCAAATAGAAAAATTAAACTTAAGGCTATTAGGCTTATGCTAACTACAGCAATTTGGACTTTACCTACTTTTTTAACACCAAGAATATTTATAAATAGAATTATTAACAAAAAAAGAACAGCAGCATATTTTGTGAGATTAGTGTCTATATCAATCAAAATTGAAAGATAAGCACCAAACCCAACTAAAGCAAAAGAGCTTTTAAGGAGTAGTGACAGCCATAATCCAATTCCAGCTATAGTTCCAAAAATTGGCCCAAAAGCTCGCTCAATATAAACATAAGTTCCTCCCGAGGAAGGCATTGCTGTGGCTAGCTCAGATTTTGATAGCGCCGCAGGTAAAATACAAATCGCCGCCAATAAATACGCCAACCAAACCGAAGACCCTGTTTTTGCCGCAGCTAACCCGGGTAGCACAAAAATACCACTTCCTAACATGCCGCCAATGCTAATCGCAATTACGTAGACTAAGGGTAAGCTTCGTTCTAGTTTTTTCAAATTATTAAATATTTGATCCTAAAATAGGCTTTTTTTAGTTATCTGTTAAATTCAAAACATTTTCTTAACGCCTTAGTGTTTTACACCTTCTTTTATTAATTTGCACAATGAAATAAACGCATGACTATATTTTACTTTTCAATACATTCTTTATGCGAATTACATCTGACTTATTTAAAAAAATAAAAACTAACAGATGAAATTATATCCTATAAATGCTGGGAATTTTAAGCTTGATGGCGGTGCTATGTTCGGTGTTGTTCCAAAATCTTTATGGCAAAGAACCAATCCCGCAGATGCAAATAACATGATTGATATTGCGGCACGTTGTTTGTTAATTGAAGACGGTAACCGTTTGATTTTGATTGACACTGGGATGGGAAATAAGCAAAGTGATAAGTTTTTTGGATACTATTATCTTTGGGGAAACGATACTATCGATAGCTCATTAAAGCATTATGGATTTCATCGCAATGACATTACTGATGTGTTTATGACGCATTTGCATTTTGATCATTGTGGCGGAAGCATTCAGTGGAATCAAGACAGAACAGGATATGAGCCAGCTTTTAAAAATTCCGTGTTTTGGAGTAATGAAGCCCATTGGAAATGGGCTACACAACCAAATAAAAGAGAAAAAGCTTCTTTTTTAAAGGAAAACATTATTCCAATAGAGGAAAGTAATCAGCTTAAATTTGTTGATGTGCCAAAAAATGATGTGCTATTAAATTCAGAACTTGGTTTTAATATTTTTTTTGCAAACGGTCATACCGATAAACAAATGATTCCAATAATCAACTACAATGGAAAAACCATAGCATTTATGGCAGATTTATTGCCAACAGCAGGGCACCTGCCAATTCCTTTTGTTATGGGTTACGACACGCGGCCCCTATTAACTCTAAATGAAAAGGAATCGTTTCTAAATACCGCAGCTGATAATGATTATTATTTGTTTCTCGAGCATGATGCCCATAATGAAATTATTACTGTACAACATACAGATAAGGGTGTTCGTTTAAAGGACACTCTTAAAACAAGTGAATTGTAATAAAAATGAAATCTCTCAAAATAATTGCCTTAAATATAATTACAATATCCATGCTATTAAGTTGTGGATCGGCAAGTGTTATTTCTACACCAATAGAAAACATTGATAATACACCCGTAAAATTTAATGAATTAACACCAGAAGAAGAAAGCGTCTGGGTCCATTTGGATTTGATTAAGGATACCATTCCCGGAATGAGTATTAACAAGGCTTACGATGAAATTATTAAGGGAAGAAAGGGCGAAACAATTATTGTTGCAGTAATCGATTCTGGTGTTGATATTAACCATGAAGATTTAGATGGTGTTATATGGATAAATAAAGATGAAATTGCCAATAACGGAAAAGACGATGATAATAATGGATATATTGATGACAGACATGGCTGGAATTTTTTAGGAAACACCTATAATGAACAGTTAGAATATGTAAGGTTACTTGTTAGCGGAAACACTAATGACCCTAATTACGCAAGGGCACAACAAGAATATATTAGTGAGTCACAGAAATACAATGGGTTAAAATCACATTATAACCAACTACTTAGTCAAATAAAGGAATCTGATAAAGCCGTTTCGCAGTATTTAAAAAAGCCGGATTATACAATGGAAGAGGTTTATGCCATTAAAACCGAAAACCAAACGTTGCTACAGCATGTCTCAATGATTAAACAAACCTATCGTTTTGGCTTAGGAAGTGTTAAAGAAACTATTGCGACTTTAGACAAAGATCTTATTAAAATCAATGAATTTGTTAAGTATCATTTAAATAAAAGTTTTAAGGGCAGAAAAACTGGTGATGACCCAAATGATTTTTCACAAAAAAGTTACGGAAATGGCAATGTAAAACCTTTACAAAAAAAGGAAAGTCACGGCACTCATGTATCTGGTATAATTGCTGCAAATCGCAATAACGGCAAAGGCATGAATGGCGTAGCCAATAATGTTAAGATTATGCCAATCCGCACTGTGCCAAATGGTGATGAATATGATAAGGATGTTGCGCTCGCTATCCGATATGCAGTAGATAATGGTGCTAAAATAATTAATATGAGTTTTGGTAAGTATTATTCCCCACATAACGATTGGGTAAAAGATGCTATTGTCTATGCTTCTAAAAATGATGTTTTGATTATTACTGGTGCAGGTAATGATCGTTTTGATTTAGATAAAAAAATGAATTTTCCTAGTGATCATAATCAAAACTTGGAGGAGTTTTCAAATACATTTTTATCCGTTGGGGCTACCGGGCAAAAATACGGATCAAACTTAGTGGCAGATTACTCAAATTACGGAAAAACAACCGTAGATGTTTTTGCACCTGGCAACAAAATATATTCTACTTTTCCGGAAAACAACTATGAATCTATAAATGGAACCTCGATGGCGGCACCAGCGGTTGCTGGAGTTGCTGCACTAATAAGGTCTCAGTTTCCCAATTTAACTGCAACACAAGTAAAGCAAATTATCATGGACTCTGGACTCCCCATTAATACTAAGGTTGTTGTGGGTAAAGGCGGGAATATAAGGCCCTTTGCAGATTTATCAAAATCAGGTAAACTTGTAAATGCATATAATGCACTTATTTTAGCGAGAAAACTGTCAAGCCTTTAATACATGATTAGACTAAACCTCATTAAATTAATTATGAAAAAACTGTTGCTTATTCTTTTGGGATTTACGGCTGGAATTTCTTTTGGAAAATCAAAAAATTTAAACCCTAGGAATCACACGGATAGTACGTGCGTATTCACATACTGGCAACAGCATGTAGATTATAAAATGGAAATTGATATGAATGTAGAAACATATCAATACAATGGCAAACAAACATTGGTTTATACAAATAACTCACCAGATGTCTTAAACCGGGTTTTTTACCATTTATACTTTAATGCGTTTCAACCTGAAAGCGAAATGGATGTGCGATCACGCAATGTTTTAGATCCAAGCAGTAAAGTTAAAGACAGAATAAGTAAGCTAAGGCCAAGTGAAATAGGCTATATAAAGGTGAAATCTCTTTTGCAAGATGGAGAGGCAATAACTTATAATACAGTTGGGACAATTTTAGAAGTAAGCCTTGCTAAGCCAATTAACCCAGGAGCATCTGTTACATTTACTATGGATTTTGACGCTCAGGTACCTATTCAAATTCGTCGTTCCGGGCGAAACAATAAAGAAGGTGTTGCTTTGTCTATGACTCAATGGTATCCAAAAATGGCAGAATATGATTTTGAGGGCTGGCATGCAGATGCATACATTGGCAGGGAGTTTCATGGCGTTTGGGGTGATTTTGATGTCAAATTATCTATTGATAAAGATTATGTGGTTGGTGGGTCTGGATATTTACAAAACCCTAATGAAATAGGCCATGGTTATGAAACCAAAAAAACAAGAAAGTATAAAGCCGACAAATTAACTTGGCATTTTATTGCTCCTAATGTTCATGATTTTGCTTGGGCTGCAGATCCAGACTATATTCATGACAAATTACAGGTTCCCGATGGTCCAATGTTGCATTTTTTGTATAAAAACACATTAGAAAATCAATATTTAAAAAACTGGAGAGAGCTTCAGCCGAAAACCGTTGAACTAATGCAATACTTTAGTGATAAAATCGGCAATTACCCATACGAGCAATATTCGGTAATTCAAGGGGGGGATGGCGGAATGGAGTATGCTATGTCTACCCTAATTACCGGAGAACGTACTTTTACCAGCTTGGTTAGTGTAACCGCCCATGAACTTGCGCATACTTGGTTTCAGTTTTTACTCGCAAGCAATGAAGCGAAGCACGAATGGATGGATGAAGGTTTTACTGAATATATTAGCGATTGGGCAATTAACGATATTTTCAATAAGAACATTCTCCACCCTACAGTGGCGGCATATAAAGATTACATTAAGCTAGCGCTATCGGGGAAAGAACAACCCTTAACAACACACGCAGACCGCTATGTATTCAACAGTTCTTATAGTACGTCTGCTTATGATAAAGGCTCTGTTTTTTTATCACAATTAGGTTATGTTATTGGTGATGAAAATTTAGCGCTGACGTTAAAAAAATATTTTAATGATTTTCATTTCAAGCATCCTACCCCAAATGATTTTATTCGCTCGGCCGAAAAAGTCTCTGGATTGGAACTGGATTGGTACTTAATAGATTTTGCTCAAACCACCAATACAATAGATTATGGTGTTAAAACTTTAGAAGAAAAAGATAGTGTTTCTATCATCAATTTACGCCGAGTTGGCTTAATGCCTATGCCAATTGATTTGGAAATAGAATATATTGATGGATCAAAAGAACAATTTTACATTCCATTACGGATGATGCGGGGAGAAAAGCCAAGTTCAACTAAACGAACGGTGTTAAAAGATTGGGCCTGGGTTAATCCGTCTTATGAATTTGTTGTAGAAAAACGAAAAAACGAAATTAAAACTATTACCATAGATCCAAAAAATTTAATGGCTGACATCAATAAATACAATAATAGGCATGATGTTTTAAAAGAGGCCTATAAAGGTTCTCAAAAACCAAAACAATAACAATCAAGTCGATTGATTAAATAAATTTTTATACATCGCTTTTTTTGATGTGCGCTCTCTATTAAAAAGGTGTACATGAGTGCCGTCTACTTGTTTGTTTCTATAACCCAATAAGTGAAATATTGGTTTAACCATATATTTTGCGACCTTAAGATTAACTTGTAATACACCCATATTTTTGTTCTTCCAAGAGATTCCTGGAAAGATTGTAAGCAAGTTGTCAATCTTAATTCTTCTTAAAACCTCCGAAAGCTTAAGGAAAAAAGGATTAATTCTTTTAATAATAAAGAACCCCTCCTTTCCTTTTTCTTGATATAAAGGCATAAATATCTTTGCATTATATCGAGATACAATTTTCTTATTGTCGGATATGGCAAGCAATTGCCCGTTATTAACATTTTGGAAGCTTTTGAAATTTGGTTCCATTTTAAAGCTTATATTGTCTTTAACCCTGAAAAGATATGTTACTTCATAAACATCCTTCGTGTTTTCCGCCGCCATTTTTAACTGAGTGTAATACTCCTTAAAGTTGGGCATATCTTTTTGGCCAAGTAGGTTTGCAAATACCAGACTCAAAAAAATAAAAGCAACGGCATTACTTATTGCCGCTGGTTCGTCATGCTGCCCAGATTCAAATCCTAAGGAAACATATCCCAATTGGTTTATGTAACTCAGTAATGGTCCGTCTAGATATTCTTCTATGCCGAGCACAATTGGAACCGGAAAAAAGGAAGAAAATTTTCTGTTAATTAAAGCATCGTTTATGGTTATAAACGGCAGTGTTCTGCTTGAGGTGGTGTGTAAATCTATAAAATAATAAGAAGGGCTATTGTTTTGTAAAATTTCATTTAGTATTTTAAAAAGCTCCATTTGTTCATGCTCTTCATTATTCAGCAACGTTTTTTTTTCTTGAGCTTTAAGATTTTCTTTAAACCAAACCCGGTTAAGGTCGTCATCAATATATCTCTGGTTGAGGGCCAATGCCTCTAAATTCCCCGAAATGCCATAAATAGTTCCGTGGACGTGCTCAGGGCTAATGCTTTTAAGGGCTTCTTGTAAAGCAAAAACCCCCGCTGTTTCGTTGCCATGAATTCCTGCAAAAAAAACAATTGTAGGCCCTTCGTACTTGCCTTTAATTTTTCCCACCAATCTATTTATAGAGGTTGTTCTATTTAAGGCTTTGTTGTAAATCGACGTCATACAGGTATCAAATATCATGTGAAGTTAACATTCCTATTAATTTTTTGTCTTTCACAACTGGAAGACTGTTTATATTGTGCTGTTCCATAATATTTTTAGCTTCCAAAAGGGTTTCATATTGATTAATAGTGATAATTTCTTTTTTCATAATATCTTTAACTGAATCGTGATGGCTTTTATTTTTTGCAATATAATTAGTTATGTCTGACCAAGTGAGAAGGCCAACCAATTCTTTGTTTTTATCTATTACCGGCATGTGATGAAAATTCTTCCAATTCATAATATTTAAGACCAATTCTAAACTATCATTTTCATCAACGGAAAAAATATCCGTACTCATCACATGTTTAATAATACGCTTTTCTATAAATGGTGATTCTGTGTTTTGTTTTAGTACATTCCATGTGGATATTGGATATCCTTTTTGTTGTTTAACATGGAGTTGAGCGGTTAATATTTGCAATGCTTCAAATCTTTTTTTAGATTTCAATAAGTTTCTAAAACTCCTAATCATCCATTGAGAGCCATTGTTTGAAGCGACTCTATTTTTAATAACATTTAAATATAGTTCTGCATCTCTTGGACAAACACCAACCTTATAGAGCCCACGATACGCCATTGGTAATAATTCGTTTAAAATTAAATCGTGGCTAGAGATATGTTCACCATTCCATTGAAATTGTGTAACCATCCCATAACGTGCCGCCCTATAAAAATTAGACTTTACGTCTTTAAAATCCATGGTTTCGTGAATGTTCTTATACTTTTTTGATTTTCCTACCATAACTCCAACCCAAAAGGCCATATTGGCAATTTCGTCAATAATCGTTGGCCCGGACGCAATATATCTGTTTTCAATTCTTAAATGTGGTTTACCATTCCCCACACCGTAGCACAATCTATTCCATCTATAGACTGTCCCGTTATGCAGGCTCAAGGCTAATAGCTTAGGAATCTCTCCATTATCTAGCATTTCTACACTGTCCTTAACAAATTCTGACGTTACAAGACTCCTAAATCTAGACACGTTGTCTCTAAAAATATCCGCCACCGATCCTGTTGCCCATTCACTACCAAAACTGACCCTGGATTGTTTTTCGTTTAATAAAAATGAATTTGCCCTTGTATCTACGCTTTGTGTAAATAACGAAATACGTGTTTCGCTCCAAAGCTCCTTTCCAAATAAAATTGGCGCATTAGTACACGCGCTTAGGATTGGCCCGGCTATAGCTTGTGCCCAATTATAGTCTTCAATAAAGTTATCGGGATGAATTTGTAAATGCATTTGAAAACTCGTGTTACACCCCTCTAACATTACGGAATTATGTAAAAAATTCACATCATCAACTCCTTTTATATGAATATTGAAATCCTGCTTTCGTGACTCCTTTATGGCCTCATTCAAAACATAATACCGCTGTATAGGCGTCATGTTTTCTACTACAATATGTTCTAATGTTAAAGTGGGCAGAATGCCTGTAAGCAATATTTTTGTGTTCTTTTTTAGTGCTTTTTCTTTTGCCATATGAAGCAATTTTGAAAGCTGTTTATGCATTTTAGAAAAACAATCGTCCTTTAGCTCTAAGGGGTCAAGGTTGATTTCTAGATTAAAACTTCCTATTTCTGTTGTAAAATGCTTGTCATTTATATCCTCTAAAATTTCCAAAGAATTAAAACTGGGTAAGAATTCGTTATCCGTTAGGCAAAATTCTTGCTCTGAGCCAACACGAATAGGCGCGCATTCAATCAAACCTTTTTTTATCATAATGTCCAAGGCCTCAATGTCTTTTATCAAATGATAGAAATAATTTGCTTTATCTTTTTTATTCGTAAGTTTAGTAACTTTTAATTCCCCCATAGATAATCACTTTAAAAGTTTTTTTAGATATGTTAAATTACTGCATACCATGCTTTTAAAACATGATTTTTATCATGCAGGTTTAGTGTTGGGGTGCTGGGGTCTTGTGCTTTGTTATTGTTATTGTTGTGCACTTATAGTTAAAAAATGAAAAAATCGTTTTCTAATAAAGAAAAACTAAAAAGCAAAAAACTAATTGAACAATTGTTTTTAGACGGTAATTCTGTATCTGCTTTTCCGTTGCGCATGGTTTACTTAAATGCGTCTTTTGATGATGGGTCAAAAACAAAAATCGGTGTTTCAGTTAGTAAACGAAATTTTAAAAATGCCGTTGATAGAAATAGAATAAAACGATTATTGAGAGAGACATACAGGCTATATAAAACAGAATATTTTAACAACATTACAACACAATATGCGTTCATGATTTTGTACATTGGAAAAGATAAACCAACACTAAAAGAGGTTGAAGCTAAAATGGAATTATTGTTCAAAAAATTTGACACGGCTGTTTCTAAAGACTTAAAAAATGAAAATTAAACACTTAATTAAAAAGAAAATTGTTATCCCAGTATTGGGAATAGCCATGTTTTTCTCAATGGTTGCTTTTAAAGGTGATTTTTTTGAAATTGCCAAACAAATCGAAATTTTTACGACGCTCTATAAAGAAATCAACATGAATTATGTTGATGAAACCAACCCTGGGGATTTAATGAATACGGCTATTAAAAACATGCTTAAAGATCTGGACCCATATACCGTATTTATGAATGAACAAGATGTTGAAGCCGCCAGAATTAACAGCACTGGAGATTATACTGGTATTGGCGCCACGGTAAAAACACTTAAGGATAAGCTTGTGATTTTAGAGCCTTACAAAGGCTATCCGGCTGATGTTTCGGGTCTAAAAGCAGGCGACGAAATTATCAAAGTCGGAGATGTGGTGGTTTCTACATTTAAGGAAAATGCAGGGGATTTATTAAATGGTGCATCTGGGTCTAAAATTAATGTTACTTATTTACGACAAGGACAAACTTACACGGCTACTATTACACGTCAAGAGGTTGAAGTAAATGCAGTAACACTTTATGATATGGTAAATGATAACACTGGCTATATTGCCTTAACTAAGTTTACCCGAACCGCCTCTAAAGAAATGTCTAATGCTTTAAAAGAACTGAAAGCTGATGGCGCTGAAAAATTAATTTTAGATTTACGAGGAAATCCAGGAGGTTTATTGTTAGAGGCTGTTAATATTGTTGGTCTTTTTGTTCCAAAAGGACAATTAGTAGTGACCACAAAGTCAAAAGTAGAAAAATATAATAAAACCTACTACACAAAAAATAATCCGCTAGATCTTGATATTCCACTAATTGTTTTGATTGATGGAGGAAGCGCATCGGCAAGCGAAATTGTATCCGGGGCTTTACAAGATCTTGATCGTGCCGTTGTAATTGGCTCTAGGAGCTTTGGTAAGGGGCTGGTACAGCGCCCAAAGCCGCTTAACTATGGTACGCAGGTAAAAGTTACAATATCAAGATATTATACACCTTCCGGTAGATGTATACAGGCTCTCGATTACTGGAACAGGGATAAAGATGGAAATGCCGTTCGTGTTAAAAAAGAAAATTTTAATGAGTTCAAGACCAAAAATGGTCGCTCGGTTTTTGATGGTGGTGGAGTGCAGCCGGATGTAGAAATTACGCTTTCAAAACCCTCAACAATTACCAAAGCCATAACCAACACTGATTACATTTTTAATTTTTCAACTGATTATTACTACAATAACAAAGTGACCGATTTAATAGCCTTTAAATTGTCAGATTCCGATTTTAATAAGTTTAAAAACTACCTAAAATCAAATGATTTTAATTTTAAAACAAAAACAGAAAAGGCGTTTGCCGATGCTATGGATATCGCAAAAGAAGAAGAACTTGTAAGTAGTTTATCAAGCGATTATAGTAAACTGCTTTCTAATCTTAATGAATTAAAAAACAGGGCTATAGATAATAATAAAGAACAATTGACCTCATTGTTGGAAGACGAAATTATTAAAAGGTTCTTTTATAGAGAGGGTCTCTATGAATATTATTTAGCACATAATCTTGAAATAAAAACGGCAGCTGAACTATTGGGCAATATCAACAAATACAATGGTATTTTAAACTAATTTTATAAGGTTTAATGCGCTTTCTAAATACTTAAAACCTAAAAAATAGGTTATATTTATGTATATTTCTACAATTTTTAAGATATTAAATAGTGAAAATAAAGCTGCTTTTCTTTTTATTGTATAGCAATTTCTTGTTAGCTCAAAGTGAAATTAAACATGAAGTATATTTTGATACAGACATGTTTGATGTTACTGAAATAGAGCATAACAGGCTTCTTTTGTTTATTCAAGATATTCAAAAACAAGACGTACAGAGGATAGATATTTATGGTTTTTGTGATGATCGGGGTAGCGATACCTATAATCTCATATTATCACAGCAACGTGCTGATGCAATAAAATCTGTATTTGCTGAACACGAAATTGATAATGCCTTAATTAGTAATGTGGATGGCAAAGGTGAAGTGTTATTAAAAACTGTTGATACAAAAGACGCAAATATTATTAGGGGTTTAAATAGAAAAGTTGAAATTATTGCTTTTGTATATATTCCACCCAGGCCTGAGGTAATAAAAGAAGAACAGACCACAGAAACAACTTTAAGGGGGGATTTAAAAGTTGGAGACAAAGTAATTCTAGAAAATATTTTGTTTAAAACAGGGTATAGTCAAGTCTTGCCAGAATCTTTTGAGACGCTGGAGAAAATAGCCGATATCCTTAAAGATCGTGACGATTTATATTTCACTATTCAAGGCCATGTCTGTTGTACTCAAAACGCACGGGATGCAGTCGATAGAAAAACAAAAAAACGGAATCTTTCCGTCGCTAGGGCCAAATATATTTACTATTATCTATCAGAAAAAGGCGTCAATAAAAGACGTATGAAATATGTGGGTATGCGTCGAAAATTTCCTCTAGGTGGACAGGCTAAATACGACAGGCGTGTTGAAATTGTCATTACTTATATCGCAAAAGACGATTAATTAAGCTTTTTAAAAGCCAAATTTATTAATTACATGTCCTCTAAAATCAACAAAATCTTTTACCGCTTGCTAATTATATGGCCTTTTGTTGTGTTTTCCCAAAACACTTTTATACCAGATAATAATTTTGAACAAGCCCTAATTGATCAAGGGTATGATGTTGGTCCGATACTAGATAATTTGGTTCCCACAATTAACATTAATTCAATAAACGAATTAAATATAGGTAATCTCAATATTAGTGATTTAACGGGTATAGAAGATTTCGTCTCTTTGACGTTTTTGGACTGTACTAATAATCAATTAAGTATTTTAGATCTGTCTGAAAACATTGAATTGGTTACATTGCTTTGTTCCGGTAACAAGATGGTTTTATTAAATGTTTCTGAAAATATTAAATTAACCCACATAAACTGTGATAATAATCAATTAGCATTCCTTGACGTTACTAAAAATATTTATCTAACCAATCTAGTATGTAATTATAATAATATTTCAAGTTTAGATGTAACTCAAAATACCCGTTTAAATATTCTTTCTTGTGGAGACAATGGACTATCAGGCTTGGATGTAACTCAAAACTCTCAATTGGATTATCTTTGGATTGTAAGAAACTATATTACAAGTTTAGATGTTTCACAAAACACATTGTTAGTAGATTTGGTGGTTTCTAACAACCAGTTAACTAGTCTTGATGTGTCTAATAATGTTAATCTCACAAGACTTGATTGTAATTTAAATCAAATTTTAATTCTAGACCTTACAAACAATACAGCCTTAACATCGTTTGATGGTGCAGACAATCTTCTTTGTTCATTAGATATTAGAAATAACAACAATGTAAACCAAATTAGATTCCGAACTGTTAATAACCCTTCACTAACGTGTATATTTGTAGATATGGTTAGTCAAAGTTATACGAATTGGCTAGAAATAGAGAGCCCTTCCATATTTGTGGCAAACGAATCAGATTGTGATGATATAAATAGAAATTATTTAGCCTTGTTGGCAATGGATGATGTTTCAACTTCTGATTCTTCATATGTTTTACAACCTCTTAGCGATGGTAATTACTATACCGATTCAGGTGGAAATGGAACTCAATTAAATGAAGGAGATGTTATTACCAATTCCCAAACTGTCTATATTTATATTGAAGATTCTTGTAGAAATGCTGAATTAAGCTTTACTGTTACATTTGAAAATGAAGATATTAAAAATCCTACAATTAACTTTGATATTCCAAAGTTTTTTACACCAAATCATGACGGGATAAAGGATTCATGGAAAATAGAAGATGATACAAATTCAATACACACTATAAGTATTTACGATAGGTACGGAAAATTACTTAAGACATTTGCCGCTAATAGTAATGGGTGGAATGGTATTTATAATGGAAAGCTAATGGAAAGTAGCGACTACTGGTATGTAATAAAATTAATTCATGGTAAAAAAGTAAAAGGGCATTTTTCCTTAAAACGATAATTATTTTAATAACATTATAATATGAGGTATCTCGTCCTCTAAATACTCTTCTCCTTCCTCTATAAAACCTAAATTATTATAAAATAATTTGAGATGGCTTTGAGCAGAAATCTTAATTACCATCTTTTTATTAAAACCTTGTATTACTTTAATAGATGCCTCCATAATAATATTTCCATACTTATGGTGTCTTTCTTTTAGGGCAACCACTACTCTTCCAATGCTGGCTTCCTTAAAATAATCACCAGGCTTAAAAACTCTTGTATAGGCTACTATTTTATTGTTCTTGGTTCCAAACACATGTAAGGCGCACTTATCTTTTCCATCTAAATCTTGATAAACACAATCTTGCTCGACTACAAATACTTCACTACGCAGTTGTAATATCTCATACAATTCCGATATGGATAATTCATTAAATTTTTTAGTTTTAATTTTTAACATTAGTCTTGTACTATTATATCCTTGATGTCGTGTTTATTAAATTCTGGCTGAATTGTTACATGATTAATATGAAACTCTTTATGTAATTTCTTTTCAATTTTATATAAAATAGCATTAAACTCCATAAGTGTAATATCTTCTTTAAAATCTAAATGTGCTTCAAGGTGTAATTCTTCTTCATTTAAACACCAAACATGTATATGGTGTAATTTATTTACTTTAGGTAATTCGTGTACAGCTCTAACGATATTTTTAATATTCACTTGCTCAGGTGTAAACAGCATTAATATTTTTGTTGATTTTTTTAATAAGTCATAACCAACCCAAATTAAGTAAATGGCAATTATAAACGTCAATAAGCTGTCTATCCAAAAAGCTTGGTGAAATTTCATTAATAAGCCCCCAATCAATACAGCAACGCTTGCCAGCATATCTGTTAGGAGATGTAAGTAAGCGGAACGCAGGTTTAAGTTTTTCTTTGAGTCTTTTTTTAACAATAACACACTAAATCCATTAGCAAAAATTGCTATTAGCGATAACCATATCACTAAATCAGATTCGATTTCTTGAGGATTTTGAAATCGTTTTACAGCCTCAATTATTAATAAAACAGCCACTATTACTAGAGTTGAAGAATTAATAAAAGCGGCAAGTATTTCAGCACGCTTATAACCAAACGTCTTGTTTATGGAGGCTTTTTGTTTTGAAAGTCTTGAGGCTACAAGACTTATAATTAATGACAGTACATCGCTAAAATTGTGTAGTGCATCACTTAATAAAGACAAACTCCCAGAAAGTAAACCACCTATAACTTGAGCCACAGTTATTAAAATATTTAATACTATGGATATTAATAAATTTCTTCCTTTTTTTAGTTCATGATGACTATGGGAATGTGTACGACTCATTTAGCAACTCATAGGTATTTTATCTACCCTGTTTTGATGTCTTCCACCTTCAAATGGTGTATTTAAAAAAGTTTCCACCATTTGTATTGCTTGCGGAATTGCAGTAAAACGGGCAGGAATACAAAGCACATTTGCATTATTATGTTGTCGTATTAACTCCACAATTTCTTTTGTCCAACATAAACCAGCCCGTACTTCTTGATATTTATTCGCCGTCATTGCTACACCATTTGCACTACCACATATTAATATTCCTAAATCTGCTGCATTGTTTTTTATGTCCTGAGCAACAGGATGAACAAAATCAGGATAGTCTACGCTATCATTTGTATCAGTGCCATAATTTGTAACCTCAATGCCTTTTGATTCTAAATAGTGTTGAATTGCAAATTTATAATCTGTCCCAGCATGATCGTTACCTATTGAAATTTTCATTTTAGATCTAATTTTTTTAGCTTATAAAATTACAAAAATAAAGCACCATTAATTTAGTATTGTTAACTACTTTATTCATTACATGTTAATATGTATTTGTTATTTTTTATAACTAATATTTGTTTTTATTTAAATTTATTACAAGCAACATTTACTTTTTATTGACCAAATATTTTTATGTAAAACAATTGAAATGTTATCAGGATTTTTTTAAAGTCTATCAACATAAAAATTTGATTTAATTATTAAAAAACTTATGTTAATATATTATTTAAGCATCTGTTAATAGAATTGAAAAATAGATTAATACTTAGGTAATTACACTACTCATAACATGTTGATAATTATATTACAAAGCGGGGTTAAGTTAATATCAAAACAATTATCATTTAAGTTATCCTAACTATTAACACACTATAATAACCATTATTTTTATTTTAAATTTAAAAAAAGAATTATTATTATTATATAAAATGTTGATAAGTGTAATTTTTAAAATAACTGTTTAAATTTTTAGTGTTAGCTTTGCATAAACTTAATACTTCTTCTTCACCTTCAATTAAGTTTAAAAATGAATAGTTCCTAAACCTCTAGGAATAGAAATATGATAACAAAATAAATGACAAGAAATAACAAAAAAAAGAATTCAAGAAAAATACATAACCTTTCTGATAGTATCCATACAATATTAAAAGTAGATAGAAATAAAACCTTTAATTACAAACAAATAGCAGCTAAACTTGGTGTCAACGATACTAGTAGTAGAAATCAAATTATAAAAACTTTACATAATTTAAAAGCTAAGCAAGAAATTGAAGAAATAGAAAGAGGTAAGTTTAAAGCTATAGATTCGTCAGAATATTATACAGGAATTTTTGATGCCACTGCACGTGGATCCGGTTATGTAATCTCAAAAGATTTTGAAGATGATATATTTATTGCATCTAATAATGTAAATAAAGCACTTCACGGAGATGAAGTAGAGCTTTATGTTTATAAGCGTAGAAAACGAGGTAAGTTGGAGGGGGAAATTACAAAAGTATTAAGTAGACATAAAACAGAGTATGTAGGCGTAATTCAGTTACATAATAATTATGCATTTGTTGTTCCAGACAGTAATAAAATGTATAAAGATATTTTTGTTCCAATCAACAAAACATTTAATGCTGAAGATGGAGATAAGGTATTGGTGAAATTGGAAGACTGGCCAGAAAAGGCAGATTCGCCTTATGGAAAAGTTATCAAGGTTTTAGGGAAACCAGGTGAGCACAATACAGAGATTCATTCAATTTTAGCGGAGTATGGTTTACCATATGAGTTTCCTAGTGAAGTAGAAGAGTATACTAACACATTAGATACATCCATACAAGAAGAAGAAATTAAAAAACGTCGTGATATGCGTGATGTTTTAACTTTTACAATTGATCCTAAGGATGCTAAAGATTTTGATGATGCATTATCCTTCCAAATATTGGATAATGGAAATTATGAAGTAGGTATTCATATTGCTGATGTCTCTCATTATGTAAAAGAAGGGACTATTCTTGATGATGAAGCATATGAGCGCGCTACATCTGTATATTTAGTTGATAGGGTAGTACCAATGCTTCCTGAAGTATTATCTAATAATGCTTGTTCTTTAAGACCTCATGAGGAAAAATATACGTTCTCTGCTGTTTTTGAACTCAATGACAAAACAGAAATAAAAAGCCAATGGTTTGGACGTACTGTAACTTATAGTGATGCGCGTTTTGCTTATGAGGAAGCGCAATCTATTATAGAAACAAGAACCAATGAAATCCCGAAAGAAGTATCATTAACCGGAAAAGCTTATAAAACAGACCAAGTTATTGCAGATGCCACTTTAAAATTAAATGAATTAGCAAAAGTTATGCGCAAAAGACGTATGAATGCTGGAGCTATTTCGTTTGATAAATTAGAAGTTAAGTTTAATCTAGACGAAACCAATAATCCTATTGGGGTTTATTTCAAAACAAGTAAAGACGCTAATAAGCTTATTGAAGAATTTATGTTATTGGCCAATAAAAAAGTTGCTGAATTTATTGGAAAGCAAAACCCAAAGAAAACCTTTATTTATAGAGTTCATGATGAACCTAAGGATGATAAATTAGCTGCTTTACAGAATATTATTTCAAG
>Ga0316189_10001139_pt1 | contig 26417 bp, 20 predicted proteins | sample LowCovwburrow_MG_FD_204930 | JGI IMG/M metagenome (GOLD analysis project Ga0316189, IMG submission 204930) | Coastal sediment microbial communities from Maine, United States - Lowes Cove worm burrow | ecosystem: Environmental > Aquatic > Marine > Coastal > Sediment | place: USA: Maine... | reverse complement strand
GCCCGTCGGACAACAAGGAAGCCAAGGACGTTGCTTTCATTCAGTGTGCCGGCTCCCGCGACCAGAATCACCTGAAGCATTGCTCGCGTATCTGCTGCATGGCCAGCCTGAAGCAGACCACCTACCTGCGCGAGCAGTATGGTGATGACGCCAAGGGCACCGTGTATTACATCGATATTCGCGCCATCGACCGTATCGACGACTTCTACCAGAAGGTTCAGAACGACTCGAACATTACTTTCACCAAGTCCAAGGTCGCCTCCATCACCGAAGACAGGGAAACCGGTAACCCGGTCCTGCACGGTGTGGACACCGAGGGCTACCATCGTTACAGCAACCCGCATGAACTGGTCGTGCTGGCGGTTGGCATGGAGCCCAGCGTTCCTGCTAACGGCTTCCCCATGGAAGTGGTGCTGAACGAAGAAGGTTTTGTGGAACTGGATGAAGCCAACGGCGCATTTTTCGCCGCCGGCTGTTCGTCGGATGCACTGGACGTCAACCGCGCTGTACAAAGCGCGACGGCCAGCGCACTGCGTGCCATCCAGGTGGTAAACAAAGTAGCCGGTGCGGAGGGTTAGGCCGTGGCTGACATGAAAATTGGTGCATATGTATGTAAGGGTTGCGGCCTGGACGAACGTCTGGACTGCGATGAACTGGCCACGGTCGCCAAGCGCGACGGCAAGGCACAGGTTGTGCAGCAGCACGACTTCCTGTGTTCGGCCGAAGGCGTGAAGATGATCCAGGACGACATCGACAACGAAGGCGTCAATCGCGTCGTTATAGGTGCCTGCTCGCGTCGCGCCAAGACCGAGGCCTTCAACTTCGAAGGCGTCACCATTTCGCGCGCCAACCTGCGTGAAGGCGTAATCTGGATTCGCCCCGACGAAGATGACATGCGTGAAACCACGCAGGAAATGGCCGCGGATTACATCCGTATGGGCTGCGCCGAAGCCCAGCGCTCTACTCCACCTGCCTCCGAACAGGAAAAAGGCAGCAACGATAACATCCTGGTGGTCGGCGGTGGCATCACCGGCATGACTGCGGCGATCGAGGCGGCCAAGACCGGCTACCCGGTCACCCTGGTTGAGAAAACCGGCGAACTCGGCGGCTCTGTTGGCAAGATGTGGAAAGACGTGCCAATGCACACGCCGTACACCGACCCGGTGGACACCCAGGTAGCAAAGATGGCTGCCGAGATCGAGGGCAACGACAAGATCAAGGTGCATCTGAACTCGACCATCACCAAGACCTCCGGTGCGCCGGGGCGTTTCTCTGCTGACATCAGCACCGAAAGCGGCTCAACCACATCGGAAAACTTTGGCGCTATTATCCAGGCTTCGGGCGCCACGCCTTACGATGCCAACCAGCTACCTGAACTGGGTTACGGCAAGAGCAAGGACGTGGTCGACCGCATGGAACTGGAACAGCTGGCGATCACCGCCAACGGTGGCCCGATCAAGCGTCCGTCCGACGGCAAGGAAGTGAAGAAAGTCACTTTCGTACAGTGCGCCGGTCAGCGTAGCGACAAGGAAGGCCACCTGAACTACTGCTCCGGTGACTGTTGCCTGACCTCCATCAAGCAGGCCATGTACTTCAAGGATCAGAACCCGGATATCGAAACCGAAATCCTGTTCGACGATCTGCGTACCCCGGGCGCTCCGGGTGAAGATTTCTACCGCAGCGGCCAGGAAAAAATGGTCACCTTCCGCAAGGGCAAGGTCAGCGAAGTGGTAGCCGGCAGCAACGGCCCTCTGGTCAAGTTCAAGGATATGATCCTCGACGAAGACCTGGAAGAGGAAGCTGATCTGGTAGTACTGGCTACCGGCATGGTCGCTAATTCCGGTGTCGATATCGACAATGTGCCGCAGAACGAGCCTGGTGAGTGGGAAGTCAGCGTCGACTCCATCCTCAACCTGAACTACCGCCAGGGCAAGGACCTGCCGCACCTGAAGTATGGCTTCAATGATTCGCACTTCATCTGCTTCCCGTACGAGACACGCCGCACCGGTATCTACACCTGTGGCCCGGTGCGCCGGCCGATGGACACCCAGCAGGCAATCGAAGATGCAACCGGCGCTACGCTCAAGGCTATCCAGGCGCTGGAAAGCGCGAAGATTGGCCGTGCCGCGCATCCGCGTTCGGGCGACCTGTCGTATCCGATCTTCCGCAAGGAAGGCTGCACCCAGTGCAAACGCTGCACCGTGGAATGCCCGTTCGGCGCCATCGACGAAGACGAGAAGCGTTTCCCGGTATTCAACGAAAGCCGTTGTCGCCGTTGCGGAACCTGCATGGGTGCCTGTCCGGTGCGCGTCATTTCCTTCGAGAACTACTCTTGCGACAGCGTGGGCCAGCAGATCAAGAACGTCGATATGCCCGATGAATTCGACGAGAAGCCACGCATCCTGGTGCTGGCCTGCGAAAACGATGCCTACCCGGCACTCGACATGGCCGCACAGCAGGGTAACAGCTACAGTCAGTTCGCCCGCGTGATTCCGGTGCGCTGCCTGGGTTCGGTAAATACCATCTGGGTCACCGATGCGCTGAACTCCGGCTACGACGGCATTATCCTGATGGGTTGCCAGAAGGGTGACGACTACCAGTGCCACTTCGTCAAAGGCTCGGAAATGGCCAACGTCCGCATGAGCAAGGTTGACGACACGCTGGAAACCCTGAGTCTTGAAAAAGAACGTGTCGAGACCTACGAGGTTGCCATCACCGATATCGAGCGCGCGCCCAGACTCATCAATGACATGGCCGAGGCCGTGGAAAAGATGGGCATGAGCCCCTTCAAGTTCTAGGAGCGAGTCATGAGCTACAACAATGAAATGATCGAAAAGTACCGTGGCAACTTCCTCAAGGAAGTCACGGACAATGTGGAAGAAGGCGACTGGGTGAAAATGTGCATGCAGTGCGGCGTGTGCTCGGGCTCCTGCCCGTTGGGCCCACACTGGGAACATCCGCCGCAGGAAATCTTCATGATGATACGCGCCGGCAAGCGCGAGGAAGTACTCGAATCTTCGTCCATGTGGATGTGTACCTCCTGCTACAACTGCATCGCACGCTGCCCGCGTGGCCTGCCAATTACCCATATCATGCATGGTCTGGCGACCTACTCAAAGCGTTTGGGTCTTGCTCCGCAACAGCAGCCAACCGCCAAGTTCGCCCAACTGTTCTGGAACAACCTGACCAAAACCGGTCGTGTCAACGAGCTGAAACTGGGGCTTTCCCTGTACTTCATGAATGGCTTTGGCGAAGGCATCAAGACTGCCCTGAAGATGAAAGATATCGGACTGGGGATGCTTAAAACCAAGCGCATGACACCTATGGAAATGCTCGGCGGCCACGGCTGCAAAGACACGAAAGGCTTCCACGCCATGCTGAAGAAAGCGCAGGAACTTGAAGACGCGCGTATCGGCAAGAGCGGAAGCTGAGGAGAACTGAAATGGCTAAAAAATCCTATTCCTTTTACCCCGGTTGCTCCTCACAGAAAGCCGCGTCCTCTTCCAACTACCAGGTGTCCGTCGACACCATGTGCGAAGAACTGGACATCGAGCTGAATGAGATTCCGGACTGGAACTGCTGCTCCGCCTCTATCGGTTACGCCGGTGGCGGCGAATTGCCACGCCTGGCACTGTCAGCACGTAACATTGCCTTGTCCGAGCAGGCCCACCCGGACCAGGACATCGTTGCCACCTGCGCTGCCTGCTGGTTATCCACCAAGGAAACCCAGGAACGGCTGAACGACAACAGCGAACTGATGGCGGAAACCAACACCGCGCTGGCCGAAGCCGGTTTGACCCTGAAAAATGACAAGAACATCCGCCACATGGTGGAAGTGCTTATCGAAGACATCGGTTACGATGAACTCGGCAGTCATGTGAAGAAACCTCTGGAAGGCCTGAAGATCGCCGGCTACGTCGGTTGTCAGACCAACCGCCCATTCGGTATCGACGGCGAGTCCTTCGAAAATCCGAAATACCTCGACAAGCTGATCGAAACCGTTGGCGCCGAAGCCTGCAACACTTATGAAAAGAAAGTGTCCTGCTGCGGTGGTGCGCTGGCCTTCTCCGAACCGGAAAAGAGCCAGGCACTGATCAAGGACATTATCGAATCGGCATACGATAACGGTGCTGATATGATCGTAACCCCTTGCCCGGTTTGCCAGATGAACACTGAGGTTTATCAGGACCAGATCAATGCCAAGTACGGCACCAAGTTCAAGATGCCAGTGGTGTACTACAGCACGCTGATGAGCGTGGCCTATGGCAAGACAGCCAAGGAAGCGGCTCTGGATGGTCAGATCATCAAGGCAAAACAGCTGGAAGATATTGCCAATAAGTAGCTGGAATTAGTCAGGACAGGCCCGAAATCCTGCCTGTCACGCTCAAGGCTAAAGCCCCTCGCTCGAGGGGCTTTTTTGTGCCGGGCAGGCTAAAACCGGCATCCCTGCATGCAGGTTAGTAGGACCTGAACGAGTCAGGCCATTCAGGAAATCAGCAGCATCTACGGTTAGGCGCAGGTTTAACTGGCTGTTCGTCTCTAAATGCAAAAGCCCCTCCCGAGGAGGGGCTTTTGGGTGCCACTTATCCGCGCAATTGTCAGGCGGATAACATACAAACACCAGTTTACTTGCTTGCTGCAGGTGCTTCCGGAGTTTGGGGTGCAGCAGCGGGCGGTGCAGCATACGGTCCGTAGGGCGCGCCATAGTAACCTCCATAAGGCGCATAGCCATAGGGCGGATAGCCACCATAGCCCCAGGGTCCGCCGTAATACGGAGCATAACCACCGTAGTAGTTGTTATAGTAATCGTTGTATCCACGACCATAGCCCCGGCCATAGCCACGCCCGCTTCCGCGCGCACTGAAGCCCATGCTGAAGTCGCCGTCGCCGAACATATCACCCAGGCCGTCACCCCAGCCATCATTGCCCCAGCCATTATCGTGCCAGCGGTTGTTACCCCACCCGGGGCCCCACCAGGCGTTCGCTGAACCCATAGTAAAAGCGGTGAAACCGGCAAGCACAACTGCAATAAACGTTTTCTTTACGCTCATCTCTGTTACTCCTTCCGACTGTAATAATAGTAGTAGGCTGCCAAGCAGCAGTTAAAATGCTACATTCCGGGAATTGAACAGGAATTGATTTCCGTCAAAAATCAGGTCAGTTACCTTGCCCACGAGTTACACATATGCCGCTGTCCGCCTACCGGCAAAGAGGCTATGATCCTCGCATGAGCGACCCCGAGAACACCCATCCCTATCAAGCACTCACACCGGACCTGGTACTAAAAGCATTGGAGTCAAAGGGTTTTCGGTGCGATGGCCGACTACTCGCCCTGAACAGCTATGAGAACCGCGTTTACCAGGTCGGTATCGAGGACGAAGTACCGGTGATTGCCAAGTTCTACCGCCCCGCTCGCTGGACGCCCGCAGCCATACAGGAAGAACACGATTTTTCACTGGAGCTGGCAGGCCAGGAAATCCCGGTCGTGGCACCTTATCGCGATGACAATGGAGAAACACTCTCTGAACTTGATGGCTTTCTATTTGCTGTCTACCCGCGCTGCGGAGGACGCTGGCCTGACCTCGACAACAAAGAACAACTCGAGCAGATGGGCCGGTTTCTTGGCCGCATGCACGCCGTGGGGGCAACCCAGCGGTTTGAGCACCGCACCACTCTTACTGTCGACAGACTGGGGGACGCCTCACAAAAGTTCATTCTCGAACACAACTATATTCCTGAGTATTTGCATGTTGCCTATACTTCGCTGACCGATGACCTGCTCAGCCAGATCAGAACGTTGTTTGAATCTGCCGGTTACGTTTCACAAATCCGTCTGCACGGGGACTGTCATAAAGGCAACATTCTGTGGACCGACAAAGGCCCTCATTTCGTTGACCTGGACGACAGCTGCACGGGACCGCCGGTTCAGGACATCTGGATGCTGCTCGCCGGCAGCCCGGACGAGATGAGGCTGCAACTCGAGCATCTGCTGGAGGGTTACCAGACTTTCTTTGAATTCGACTATTCCAGCATCGTCCTGATCGAGGCACTGCGCACCTTGCGCATCATGAACTACGCTGCCTGGATTGCACGGCGCTGGGACGATCCGGCCTTTCCACTGGCTTTCCCCTGGTTTGACTCACCACGCTATTGGGAGGAACACATACTTAGCCTGCGCGAGCAGGCAGCAGCACTCGATCAACCTTCCTTGCTGTGACAACTTCATAACCCACGAACCATGGCGTACACTCTAATAATTGCTATTGAGGGCTATTAACGGTGATACGTTACATTAACTGCTTCAGAAAACTTCCAGAACTATCCAACGACGATTTTCGAGACTACTGGCAGGGTGCCGAATTTGCAGAGTTGATCCGCCAGGTCGCGCAACTTACCAGTGCCAGCCACTACGAAAGCAATCTGACGCTGAAGGTCGATATGGGCCGGCACCTCATCGAGGAGCGCGGCCTCGCCGAACCCTACGACGGCATTATTGAATATAGCTGGGAAAATGCCCGTCACCTGCCCGCGGTCTACGCCACTGAAGAAGCACAAGCATTGGCCAGGCGGATGCAGAGCTTTCAAAGCCAGTTTATTGACCTGGAAAATTCGACCGCATTCTTCACCGAACACGAAACCTGATTTTCGGCAAACGTATCCCGTAGCCTGCAGCTTTCATTCGGCCTCTCTGCCAGCCGGCAGTAGACACAACCCTTCTGGAACCGTACAGCCCTTTTTGGTCGGTTACCCGCCGCAAAGCGTAACTGCCCATTATTTGACGGTTATCAATGCAAAATCCACCCAGACTGATAGCTTGAGCGTTTACTCTATCTCCAGGGAGACGGCAATGTCCGCCAACGAAGCCAATTTTTCCATGCCGAAGATTTCAGCAGACCGAGAGGACCAGACACTTGCCAAGAAGGGTGACGTCAAAGGCCTCCCGAAGAACAAGATATTCCCTGATGCGAACTACCCGTACACAACCAAAATGAACCGCTCAAAGTACGAGGCGCTGAAACAGGATTTGCAGATCGAACTCCTGAAGATGCAAGGCTGGGTTAAGGAGACCGGCCAGAGAGTCGTGATTCTGTTTGAAGGTCGCGATGCAGCAGGCAAGGGTGGCACCATCAAGCGCATGATGGAACACATGAACCCACGCGGCGCCCGTGTCGTGGCGCTGGAAAAACCCAGTGACGAGGAAATCGGGCAGTGGTACTTTCAGCGTTATGTAAAGCACCTCCCGAGTGCAGGCGAAATCGTACTGTTAGACCGCTCCTGGTATAACCGGGCTGGTGTGGAGCGAGTGATGGATTTCTGCAAGCCCGGGGACTACCTCGAATTTATGCGCCAGGCACCGGAACTGGAACGCATGCTGGTGCGTAGCGGAATCACGCTTTTCAAACTCTGGTTCTCTGTCAGTCGTAACGAGCAGTTCCGTAGATTCCAGCAACGCAAGACCGACCCGCTCAAACAGTGGAAACTCAGCCCGATTGATATGGCCTCACTGGATAAATGGGAAAACTACACTGAAGCAAAGGAAGCCATGTTTTTCTATACCGATACAGCGGATGCACCCTGGACCGTTATAAAATCGGACTGTAAAAAACGCGCACGCATCAACGCCATGCGCTTTGTCCTGAGCAAGCTCGAGTATCCGAACAAAAACAGGAATATCGCGAGAAACCCCGACCCGCTGATAGTCGGTTCGGCAAAACACATTTATGAAGCGGGTGAACACACGCTTGACCTGGAACCTATCATAAAAGAAGGTAAATCCTGATGAAAAAGACGCAGCACGCCAGGGATCTGGCATTCCGATTCAAAGAGCTTGTCGAGATTGACGGGGATTCCTTACCGGACAAGCACTACGATGAACTTGCAATGATAATCGAGGCTGGTATCGATACCGCTGTCGTTGAAAATCTGGAAAGGATTGCCAATGAGTTGGGCGAACTATCAGTAAAGATACGGACTAACGCCGAGTTCTTTGACTAGACCGGAATTCACGGTGTCGCCCCGGAAACCGGGGACATAAAAAAGGCGGCCATAAGGCCGCCTTTTTTCGCACGACAACTAATCAGTTAACACGCGCATCCAGTTCACCGGATTCATAACGCGCAACCATGCCATCCAGGCTGATTACCTTGATCTTTGAAGCGTGACCGGCACAACCAAAGGCTTCATAACGCGCCTTACAGATATCTTTCATCGCAGCAGTAGATGCCTTGAGGAATTTACGCGGATCGAAGTTTGACTTGTTGTCGGACATAAATTTACGTACCGCACCGGTAGACGCCATACGCAAGTCGGTATCGATATTAACCTTGCGCACACCGTGCTTGATACCTTCGCAAATTTCCTCGACGGGGACACCGTAGGTTTCACCCATGTCACCACCGTATTCATTGATAATCTTCAGCCACTCCTGCGGCACCGAAGAAGAACCATGCATCACCAGGTGAGTGTTAGGCAGGCGCGTGTGAATTTCCTTGATACGGCTGATAGCCAGGATATCACCGGTCGGAGGACGAGTGAACTTGTAGGCACCGTGACTTGTGCCAATGGCAATCGCCAGGGCATCCACACCGGTTTCCTTCACGAAGCTTGCAGCTTCTTCGGGATCGGTCAGCAACTGATCCATGGAAAGCTTGCCTTCGGCACCATGTCCATCTTCTTCACCCATTTCGCCTGTTTCCAGCGATCCCAGGCAACCGAGCTCACCTTCTACAGATACACCACCGGCATGCGCCATCTGTACAACAGTGCGTGTGACGTCAACGTTGTATTCAAATGTAGACGGAGTCTTCATGTCTGACATCAGCGAGCCGTCCATCATGACCGAGGAAAAACCGGACTGAATGGAACGCAGACAAACGGCAGGTTCGGAACCGTGATCCTGGTGCATAACAATCGGAATGTGCGGATACATTTCAGTTGCTGCAGTAATCAGGTGACGCAGGAAGGGCTCACCCGCGTAGGAACGCGCACCGGCTGAACCCTGCATGATAACCGGGCTATCAACTTCATCAGCAGCCTGCATGATGGCATGCACCTGCTCCATATTGTTGACGTTGAATGCCGGCATACCAAAGCTGTGCTCGGCAGCGTAATCGAGTAATTGGCGCATGGATATCAGGGCCATGTTGGTCTCCTTGGAGTTTCCGGTAATTAAATGTTATCGATCTGTTTGGTGTCTATGACGACAATCATTCCATGGTACGAATTTCGTCGCCGACACAAATAATTTTCATGGCGTTGGTACCACCGTGCACACCAGTCAGGTCACCCTTGGTGATAATCACCAGGTCGCCGTCTCGTACGGCTCCCCGCCTCCTGAGCTCGTCAATCGCTTCGCGATTCAGCTCTGGATGATCGGTGGTCGTCACGTCAAAACTAACGGGATAGACGCCACGGTAAAGGGTTACCTTTCTACGCGTCTCCACATGACGCGTCAAGGCGTAGATAGGGATGCCAGAGCTGATGCGGGACATCCACAAAGGCGTTGCACCCGACTCGGTTAACGCCGCTATTGCCTTAACACCTGTGTGGTTTGCAGTGTACATGGCAGCCTTGGCGATTGCCTCATCCGCTTGCTTGAAGTGCATGGCACTGCGGCGCTCATGGGCGATGTCAGTGCGTTGACCCTCGGCACCGCGGCAGATACGATCCATGGCCTCGATTACTTTGGCCACGTGCTTGCCTGTCGCGGTTTCTGCCGACAACATCACTGCGTCAGTGCCATCAATGACAGCATTCGCAACGTCAAAAACTTCGGCGCGCGTAGGTATCGGGCTCTCGATCATAGACTGCATCATCTGCGTGGCAGTGATGACAACGCGATCCATGGAACGGGCAATCTGGATAATGCGTTTCTGAACTGCAGGCAATTCGGCGTCGCCAATCTCCACACCGAGGTCACCGCGCGCAATCATAACCGCGTCGGCGGCTTCGATAATTTCTTCGAGTGCCTCCATGGCTTCCGCGCGCTCGATCTTGGCGACCAGGCCACCATGACCACCGGCCTTGCGCCAAAGATCACGCGCCCGGTGGATATCCGCTGCATTGCGCGGGAAAGATATAGCAATGTAGTCCGCCTGCATCTCGGCGGCAATCTTGATATCAGCAATATCCTTTTCTGTCAGAGCCTCTGCAGACAGACCGCCACCCTGGCGATTAATACCCTTGTTATTCGACAGGGTTCCACCGACAACCACACGTGTGATAATTTCCTGGCCCGAGACTTCCTCGACCCACAGCACTAATGCACCGTCATCGAGCAGCAGCGTGTCACCACGATTTACATCATCGACCAACGCCTTGTAGGCGATCCCTACCCGCTCAGCAGTACCTGCGTCAGCGTCCAGCGCGGCATCCAGCACAAACTTTGCGCCGTCTTGGAGAACTATCTTGCCATCCCTGAACTTGTCGATGCGGATCTTGGGACCCTGCAGGTCAGCAAGTACACCAACCTGACGGCCGCTGGCTCGCGCCCGATTACGCACATGCTCGGCGCGCGCCAGGTGCTCTTCTACAGTACCATGTGAAAAATTGATACGGACCACGTCCACGCCAGCCTGGATCATCGCATCCATGACCTTGGGATCGTCTGTCGATGGCCCCAGGGTGGCGACTATTTTCGTTCTACGCTGCATTAGTCTTGGCCTGGTCTACTTGGCACGTGCCTCCAGCATAGCTACTGCGGGCAATGTCTTGCCCTCGAGGTATTCCAGGAATGCGCCACCGGCCGTCGAAATATAGGAGACCTTATCGTAAATGTCGTATTTCTGGATCGCGGCAATCGTGTCCCCGCCACCAGCCAGGCTGAACCCGTTAGCATTGGCAATTGCATTGGAAACAGTCTTGGTACCTTCACCAAACTGATCAAATTCGAAAACACCAACCGGGCCGTTCCAGATAATAGTGCCAGCCTTACTGATAATATCAGCCAGTTCCTTGGCGGACTTCGGACCAATGTCGAAAATCATGTCGTCATCGGCCACATCTGCCGCGTCTTTCAGTACCGCCGGCTCGTTTTCATCGAACTGCTTGCCACAAACCACGTCAACAGCAATCGGTATACTGGCACCGCGTGCGGACATCTTTTCGATAAGCTTGTTGGCCGTATCCACCAGATCGTTTTCACACAGGGACTTGCCAACGTTCTTGCCGGTCGCCTTGAGGAACGTATTGGCAATACCACCACCAACAACCAGCTGATCAACTTTCTCGGACAGCGCTTCCAGCACAGTCAACTTGGTCGACACCTTGGACCCACCGACGATCGCCACCATCGGACGCGCCGGTTCTGCCAGCGCCTTGCCCAGTGCATCCAGCTCTCCGGCCAGCAACAAACCTGCACAGGCAGCAGGCGCAAACTTGCCGGCACCATGCGTCGATGCCTGGGCACGGTGGGCTGTGCCAAATGCGTCCATCACATAGATGTCACAAAGCGCTGCGTATTTCTTTGCAAGCTCTTCGTTATCTTTCTTTTCGCCGGCATTGAAGCGTACATTTTCGAGCAGTACCACTTCACCCTCGGCAACATCCGGGGCGTTGTCCAGGTAACCCTTGACCAGAGGAACGTTCTTGCCCAGCTTGGCAGACATGTTATCAGCAATCGGCTGCATGGAATTTTCTTCATCCACCACGCCTTCCTCTGGACGACCGCGGTGCGACATAACCATCACCTTCGCGCCTGCCTTCATGCAGTGCTCAATAGTCGGCATGGAAGCCGTGATACGCGCATCGGACGTCACCTTGCCGTCTTTGACAGGCACATTAAGGTCGGCACGAATCAGTACGCGTTTTCCGGCAAGATCGAGATCGGTCAACTTGATGAAGGACATTGTCAAAACTCCAGATTTTTTCAAAGAATTTTGGTAAACAGGCTGTTTACCAAAAGCCTCTGGCGACGCTCTAAAAACAGACGGGGCAGGTTATGCCAGAAAGCACAACCTGCCCCACCCATCAGAGCTGATCAGTTAGCAGCAACGTGGCTGACGAAACGCAGCATGTTGCAGGTGTAACCGTACTCATTGTCGTACCAGGAGACGAGCTTGACGAAAGTGCCGTCCAGGGCAATACCGGCTTCTGAATCGAAGATCGAGGAGAAACCACAACCACGGAAATCGGTAGATACCACCTTCTCATCGGTGTAACCCAGAGTCTTGCTCATATCACCATTTTCAGAGGCATGCTTCATGGCCGCACAGATGTCGTCGTACGTAGCGTCTTTTTCCAGCTCAACGGTCAGATCAACCACAGACACGTCAGAGGTCGGTACACGGAAAGCCATACCAGTCAGCTTGCCATTCAGCTCAGGCAGCACAACACCAACGGCCTTGGCAGCACCGGTGGAAGACGGAATGATGTTTTCGAGGATACCGCGACCACCGCGCCAGTCTTTCATGGAAGGACCGTCAACAGTTTTCTGAGTGGCCGTTGCAGCATGGACGGTAGTCATCAGACCGCGCTTGATGCCCCACTTGTCATTCAGCACTTTGGCGACTGGTGCCAGGCAGTTGGTGGTGCAGGAAGCCGCCGAGACGATGGCCTGACCGGCATAGGTTTCGTGGTTAACACCATAAACAAACATCGGCGTACCATCTTTGGAAGGCGCACTCTGCACAACCTTCTTGGCGCCGGCATCGATATGCTTCTGGCAGCTTTCCTCGGTCAGGAAGAAGCCGGTGCATTCGATAACCAGCTCCGCACCGATGTCGCTCCACTTCAGGTTGGCAGGGTCGCGCTCGGCAGTCAGACGAATAGTTTTGCCATTAACAACCAGGTTATTGCCGTCGACAGCGATATCACCATCAAAGTTACCGTGGACCGAATCGTACTTCAGCATGTAGGCAAGGTAATCGGCTTCCAGCAGATCGTTGATACCAACGACTTCGATGTCGTCGTTGAAATCCTTTGCAATCGCGCGGAACGCCATACGGCCGATGCGGCCAAAACCATTAATACCGACTTTAACTGTCATGTGAATCTCTCCGTAATTTTATATAAATCTAAAACAAAATCTTTTATCAGGAACCTAGGCTACCGCGTCGACCTTGGCAGCAACGCCGTCAATCGCCGCGACGACATTTTCAACCGTAAAGCCAAAGTGCTTGAACAGATCACCAGCCGGCGCCGATTCACCGAAGCTGTCAATACCGATAACCTGACCATTCAGCCCAACATATTTTCGCCAGAAGCCAGTCACGCCCGCCTCGACGGCAACACGTGCAGTCACCGATGACGGTAATACCGACTCACGGTAGGCATCATCCTGGGCATCAAACACGTTGGTCGACGGCATGGAAACGACGCGAACCTTGCGGCCGCTCTTGGCTGCTGCGTCCATAGCCAGCTCCACTTCGGAGCCAGTGGCAATCACGATGACGTCCGGCGTACCGTCACAATCCTTGAGGATGTAAGCGCCGCGCTCGATGTTTGCAATCTGCTCATCGGTACGGGTCTGGTGAGCCAGATTCTGGCGAGAGAAGATCAGGCAGCTCGGACCGCCGGTATGCTCGACAGCCACCTTCCATGACACAGCAGACTCCACAGCGTCACAGGGACGCCAGACTGCCATATTGGGAATCATGCGCAGCGTTGCGGTCTGCTCCACCGGCTGGTGTGTCGGACCGTCTTCGCCCAGGCCGATTGAGTCGTGTGTATACACAAACAGACTCTGAATCTTCATCAGCGCAGCCATACGCAGAGCATTACGCGCATATTCCGAGAACATCAGGAAAGTCGCGCCATAGGGAATGAAACCACCATGCAGCGCGATGCCATTCATAATGGCGGACATGCCGAATTCACGCACACCATAGTAGATGTAGTTACCATCGGCCACGGTGTTACTGACCCCCTTGGAACCTGACCAGATAGTCAGGTTGGAACCGGCCAGATCAGCCGAACCACCAAGGAATTCAGGCAACAAGGGACCGAAGCCGTTAAGGGCATTCTGTGAAGCCTTACGCGAAGCAATAGTTTCTGCCTTGCTGTTCACTTCAGCAACAAACTTGGCGGCATCTTCCGCCCAGTTGACTGGCAACTTACCGGCTACGCGGCGTTCAAATTCAGCTGCCAGTTCCGGATGTGCGGCCTTATACGCGGCGAACTTGTCGTTCCAGGCACTCTCGGCACTGGCGCCTTTTTCTTTTCCGTTCCAGCCAGCGTAAACATCGTCCGGTACTTCAAACGGAGCGTGGTTCCAGCCAAGGTTTTCGCGCGTTGCCTTGATTTCATCTTCACCCAACGGGGCACCGTGGCAATCGTGGCTACCACACAGGTTGGGCGCACCGTAACCGATCACGGTCTTGGTGCAAATCATCGTGGGCTTGTCGTTAACCGATCGGGCTTCGCGAATAGCCTTATCAATCGCTTCCGGATTGTGACCGTCAACGTCGCGGATAACGTGCCAGCCATAGGCTTCAAAACGACCCGGGGTGTCATCGCTGAACCAGCCCTCGACGTGGCCATCAATAGAAATACCGTTGTCATCCCAGAAGGCAATCAACTTGCCCAGACCCAGTGTGCCCGCCAGCGAGCATGATTCGTGGGAGATGCCTTCCATCATGCAACCATCACCCATGAATACATAAGTGTAGTGGTCGACGATGTGGTGGCCATCGCGGTTAAACTGTCCGCCCAGAACTTTTTCGGCGATCGCCATGCCGACGGCATTGGTGATGCCCTGCCCCAGAGGGCCGGTGGTAGTTTCGACACCTGGCGCATAACCGTATTCGGGATGACCCGGGGTCTTTGAGTGCAACTGGCGGAAGTTCTTCAGGTCATCAATGGAAAGGTCGTAACCGGTGAGATGCAGCAACGAATAAATCAGCATTGAGCCGTGGCCATTGGAAAGAATGAAGCGATCACGATCAACCCACTTCGGATTTGCCGGGTTGTGATTCATGTGATCGTTCCAGAGCACTTCGGCAATATCTGCCATGCCCATAGGTGCGCCCGGGTGGCCGGACTTGGCTTTCTGAACGGCATCCATGCTGAGTGCACGAATGGCATTGGCGAGGTCTTTACGAGAGGCCATTGCTGTCTCCTGTCAGTGTTTTAAATCTGTAAGCCGCTTGACGACGGCAAAGGCGCCCCCCCGCACGGATACCGCGCTGAGCCACCCAGTAATTGTGTTATATGCCGGGCCGGGTCTGGCGTCAGACCGCCCAGTTCACTCACAGAGCAATCTGGACAGGCAGGCAATTTCGAGCGCGCCATTCTCTACCAGATGGCAACAGGGAGCAACCGTTGTTTTCTATTAACGACAAGGAATTGACGACTGCACCATTTTGAGTCCAAAAAGCCTCTGGATGGTCGTCCAGAGGCCCAAGTACACCTTATATATGCATAGAAAAAACGTCAGTCCCCAGCATCGAGCCATTTAATTGAGCACCCCATGCTGGGGACTTGCTCCGCAGGACCACGCCCCGTCCTCGCCACAGCGCTCATTGCCTCGAAAAGCTCCCGACGGGCATCGGCAGGCGCCGCCTGCTTGCGACTGGCATCCAGTCGCCCACGGTACTGCAGCTGCAAGTCCGAGTTATAACCAAAAAAATCGGGGGTACAAACTGCACCGTAGGCTTTGGCAATCTGCTGGGTCTCGTCAAACAGATAGGGGAAGCCAAATTCGGCCCGCTCAGCCACGCGCTGCATATTTTCGAACGAATCCTCTGCGTACTCAGCGGGGTCATTAGACATAATCGCAACGCTGTTTATACCGAAGTCCTGCAACTCTCGGGTATCGCGCACCAGACGATCCAGAATGGCCTTGACGTAGGGGCAGTGATTACAGATAAACATCACCAGCAGTCCCTTGTCACCGCGACATTGCTCCAGAGTCCATACCCGCCCATCGACGCCGGGCAATTCAAAATCAACTGCCGCTAAACCAAAGTCACACACTGGTGTTTCCAGAGAAACCATAACGATAGCCTTTGTTTGAGGAAGTCAGAAAGCGCGTAGTTTAAGCGCGTTCTGTCGATTAACAACAGCGTATGTATGCCGGCGGCCCAGAAAATACCGGTTAAATAAAACACCAAGACACAGAAATTATCTCAACTTATTGATTATTATATAATATATTTTTTTAGTACTGTTGCTCAGGCAGTTTTTGGCTGAATCAGGCCAAGGTTACATTCGTATTTATTGACCGCCGAGCAATGATTGCCCTAAAATGCACGAATAGCGCCGATTTGAGTTCAGATTGCGGGCGCTCAATAAATACGGCTAAAGCGAGGCAATCGGTTTTCATAAACCCGCCTGGGCTCTGTTCAGGCGGGTTTTTTATTTGCGAGGGAATAACAATGAACGAACATCTGTTTACGTCTGAATCTGTCTCAGAGGGCCACCCCGACAAAATGGCCGATCAGGTCTCGGATGCCGTACTCGATGCGATAATCGCCGAAGACCCCCACGCCCGTGTTGCCTGTGAAACGCTATTCAAAACCGGCATGGTGATGGTCGCTGGCGAAATCACCACCACCGCCAAACCGGATTATGAGGCCTTGATGCGCGAGACGATCAAGGACATTGGCTATACCAGTTCAGAGATGGGTTTTGACTATGAAACCTGTGCAGTATTGACAGCTTTGGGCGTGCAGTCACCGGATATCAACCAGGGCGTAGACCGCGCCAAACCCGAAGACCAGGGTGCTGGCGACCAGGGCCTGATGTTCGGCTATGCCACCAGCGAAACCGATGTGCTGATGCCTGCTCCGATTACTTATTCACACCGATTAGTGCACCGCCAATCGGAAATGCGCCGCAATGGAACGCTCGGCTGGTTACGTCCAGATGCAAAGAGCCAGGTCACGTTCCGCTATAAGGATAACAAGCCGGTCGGTATAGACGCCGTGGTGCTCTCCACGCAGCACGCGCCGGATATTGACCACAAAGAACTGGAAGAAGCGGTGATGGAACATATTATCAAGCCAGTACTGCCCAGCGAATGGCTGGACAGCAACACCAAGTATCACATAAACCCGACCGGCGCCTTTGTGATTGGCGGCCCGATGGGCGATGCAGGTCTCACCGGACGTAAAATCATTGTGGACACCTATGGCGGCGCAGCACGTCACGGTGGCGGTGCTTTCTCCGGCAAGGATCCGTCCAAGGTGGATCGCTCGGCCGCCTACGCAGGCCGTTATGTGGCCAAGAACATTGTCGCTGCAGGTTTGGCAGAGCGTTGCGAAATACAGGTGTCTTACGCCATTGGCGTGGCGGAACCGACCTCCATCATGGTAGATACCTTCGGCACGGGGAAAATCGACGATGGCCGCATCACTGAACTGGTCCGCCAACATTTTGATCTGCGTCCCTACGGCATCCTGAAAATGCTGGACCTGCTCAATACAGACCAGATTAAGTACCGGAAAACAGCTGCTTACGGGCATTTTGGCCGCGAACACGAAGGCTTTACCTGGGAAAAAACCGACAAAGCCGAAGCGCTTCGGGCTGACGCTGGCTTTTAGTGCAAGTTTAACCCCGCAGGCAGATGCCCCGGGGTGAATCAAACTTGGCGTCAGCTGTCGAATCGGAGATAATAGGCAGCTACCAAATTCGCTGTGTTCTCTGAGGGGCGCTGCAGCGGGATCGACCCGTCAGGCTCAGAGAAACCAGCGCTTCAAAACAACGGCGCTCATCTTTGTTTTACTGGAGATGAACCATGAACGCTGTTTTAGATTCTTCCGCCGATTACAAAATCGCAGACATTAACCTGGCCGATTGGGGCCGCAAGGAAATCGCCATCGCCGAAGTCGAAATGCCGGGCCTGATGGCCCTGCGTGAAGAGTTCGGAGCGCAGCAGCCACTCAAGGGCGCGCGCATTACCGGCAGTCTGCACATGACCATCCAGACGGCTGTACTCATAGAAACACTGGTCGCGCTCGGCGCTGAAGTCCGCTGGGCGTCCTGCAATATCTTCTCAACCCAGGATCACGCCGCTGCAGCCATTGCCGCTTCCGGTGTTCCCGTGTATGCCTGGAAGGGTGAAAGCATCGAAGAGTACTGGTGGTGCACCGAACAGGCACTGAGCTGGCCGGACGGCGGCATGCCCAATATGATTCTCGACGATGGCGGCGACGCCACCCTGTTACTGCACAAGGGCGTCGAATTCGAAAAGGCCGGTGCTGTTCCTGCTGCCAAAGCCGATGACAACGAAGAATGGGTAGCCATACTCGATGTCTTGAAGCGCACACTGGAATCCAACCCTGGTTACTGGCAGAAGATGGCAGACAGCGTTAAAGGTGTTACCGAAGAAACCACCACCGGTGTACACCGTCTCTACCAGATGCAGGAAGACGGCGAGCTGCTGTTCCCCGCCATGAATGTCAACGATTCGGTGACCAAGTCCAAGTTCGATAATCTTTATGGCTGCCGCGAATCACTGCTTGACGGTATCAAGCGTGCAACAGACGTCATGATTGCCGGCAAGATCTGCGTCGTCCTGGGCTATGGCGATGTAGGCAAGGGTTGCGCACAGGCGTATCGCGGCATGGGCGCCACGGTACTGGTAACAGAAATTGATCCCATCTGTGCACTGCAGGCATCCATGGAGGGTTACAGGGTAGTTACCATGGAAGAAGCCGCCCCTATTGGTGATATATTCGTCACTACTACAGGCAATTTATCCGTCATCAACCACGACCATATGTTTGCCATGAAAAATCAGGCCATCGTCTGCAACATAGGCCACTTTGATTCTGAAATCGATATCGCTTCCCTGGAAAAATATCAGTGGGAAGAAATCAAGCCACAGGTCGACCACGTCATCTTCCCCGATGGCAAGAAAATTATCGTGCTGGCAAAGGGGCGCCTCGTTAACCTGGGCTGCGCTACCGGTCACCCAAGCTTTGTCATGTCCGCTTCATTCACCAACCAGGTAATGGCGCAGATGGAACTGTTCTCTAACTCGGACGCCTACAAGAACGAGGTTTATGTGCTGCCCAAACACCTCGATGAAAAGGTCGCGCGACTGCACCTGGCAAAAATCGGCGCCCAGCTGACAACACTGACACCGGAACAGGCTGAGTACCTGGGCCTCAAGGTAGACGGCCCTTACAAGCCGGATCACTACCGCTACTAGGTAAAGACCAGGATCGGCGACCCGGAGGAAAATCCAACGGGTCGCCGACGTACTGCGCATAACATAATTCTGGCACACCCTGGATACAGCACACTGTTATGGAAACACAAAAACAATACTCACCTGTCTACAGCTGTGAATTTTTTCCACCCAAAACTGATGAGGGTGCAGAAAAATTTCGTACTACACGTGATCAGCTGGCCAGACTAAAACCACGCTTCTTCTCGGTAACTTTTGGCGCAGGCGGCTCCACCCGGGAGCGCACCTTTGACACCGTCTGCGAAATTCAGCGCAATTCCGGTATCGAAGCCGCACCGCACCTGTCGTGCGTAGCATCCACTCGTGACAGCATTCGTGATATTCTGTCACTCTATAAAAATGAAGGCATCGGGCGTATCGTAGCGTTACGTGGCGACATTCCGTCCGGCATGGTTCAACCGGGTGAATTCCGTTATGCCAATGAGTTGGTTGAATTCATCCGTGAAGAAACCGGCGACCACTTTCATATTGAAGTAGCCGCCTATCCGGAATTTCATCCTCAGGCAATCAGCGCTGAAGCAGATATGGACAACTTCCAGCAAAAAGTCGAAGCTGGAGCTGATAGCGCTATTACGCAGTATTTCTTTAATGCTGACGCCTACTTCAAGTTTGTCGAACAAATCGAAAAGCGAGGTTTATCCCTGCCAATTGTTCCCGGCATCATGCCCATTACCAATTACACCCAACTGGCAAGATTTTCTGATATGTGTGGCGCTGAAATACCTCGCTGGATTCGCAAACGACTGGAGGGGTTCGGCGATGACCGCGCATCGATCCGCGCATTTGGTGAAGAGGTGATCACCGAGCTGTGTCGCACCCTGCTTGATGCTGGAGCACCCGGCCTGCATTTCTACACCATGAATCAGGCGGAGCCCACTACGGCGATTTGGAAAAACCTTGGCCTGGATGCCGATTAACTCACCAGGCCACGACAAGCTGCCGAACGATTAGTCCATGCGCACCCCCCGTTTTTATACAAACCAGGCGTTGCACAAGGATCAGTTGATGCTGCTGGAGCAGACACCAAGCCACCACCTGATACGCGTACTACGTAGCAAGCCCGGCAGCACGGTTTTGCTATTTAATGGTGACGGCCGGGAATACCAGGCGGTGTATGAGGGTAACGAAGGCAAGTTAGCACGCGTGCATATTGCAAGCGCACAAGAGCCACTGCGGGAATCCCGCCTGCGCATCCATATCGGCCAGGGCATTTCCCGCGGTGAGCGCATGGACCTGGTTATGCAGAAATCTGTCGAACTCGGCGTACAGGCCATAACGCCATTATGGACCAGGCGGTCACAGGTTCAACTGGATGGAAAGCGCCTTGCCAAGCGTCTTTCACACTGGGAAGGGATTGTAGTATCAGCCTGCGAGCAGTCTGGTCGTTCACAGCTACCTTCGCTTGCTCCCGCCTGCAGCCTGCCGGAATGGCTGAGTCCTCGCATTGAAAATGAAACCCGTCTCATCCTAGATCCCGATGCGGAAAAGGTTTTGACCGATATCAGACCCGTGCAACAAGCGCGTGTATTGATCGGCCCGGAAGGCGGCCTCGAAGCCAGCGAAATAGAAAAAGCTGTGGAAGCCGGATTTAGTCGCGTGAAACTTGGTCCGCGCATATTGCGAACTGAAACCGCCACCCTTGCAATACTGGCGGCGATGCAGACGCTATGGGGCGACCTGTCCTGAACTGATCCGGCTCTAGCGGCGTAAATGTTTCCAGGCAGACGCAACAACACTCTGGACAATATCCAGATCCGGTATTAACGCTTCTTCACTACCGATCTGAACACAGTCAGCAACACTATTCGGTAGCGTGCGAATGGGTGCCAGGGATTCACCCAGCGCATCTGCATCAGCATATATCAAGCGCGGAATGTCAGAAGTCACCATAGCGTAAAACGGCATATCGCTGTGCGCCTGCACGGAGTTAAGCACCGAAATACGCGCACTGTTTTCTGCCTGTGGCAGGCTATGACCACAAAGCGACTCCATGGAGATTACCGGTAATTCCTGGTCACGCCAGCGTAAGCAGCCCAACAACCATTCCGGGCCGTCCTGAATGAGATCCAGTGGCTGATAGTTAATCACCTCGGCAATGGCGACATTAGGCACCAGCAGGTTAACCCCATTCAGAGGAACCCACAGGCTTCGTACAGATTCAACGACCGCATTCATAATAACAACTCCGTTTAGAAACTAGTTAATGCTAACCTGCTCAATCCGGCACTGCCCGACCAGGGCTTTGGCCAGTTCCTCTGGCGTGCCGCTAAACTCAACCCGACAGCAACGACGTGTCGCTTCCGGCATATTTGAGATAACGCAACTTTCAGCACTCTGCGTCCAGATAAAGCCGCCCTGCTCTGAAACTGACTCACAACCACGTGTCCCGTCTTTACCCAACCCACTGAACATAATCGCACCACAACGTGAGCCAAATGCGGAAGCAGCAGTTTGCAGCACGTTATCAATGTCTGGTTTCTGAGTAGACAACCAACCATCTGCAGCGCGCCTGACTTCGCCACTGCCATCCATCTCTATGCGCTGCTCAGAGGGCACCAGCCAAACCTGCCCACTATCAATTACCTGGTTTTCACCCAGCAATGCCACCGGCCATTGACTGCAACGATCCAGCTGTTCAACCAGCAAATCCTGAAACGACTCGGAAATATGCTGGGCCAGCAATAACACTACGGGCAGATCCGGCGGCAGCGCCTGAAGAAAACGCGCCACAGCTTTGGGGCCACCGATGGAAGCACCCAGCACGACGAGCCACATTGGTTCTTCGTCACCAGCACCACCTTCCTGAACCAGATGCAGGTCCGGTCGCTGTCGATCTTTATGGATATGGGCACTGGGTATCGCGCGATTAGCCAGCGTCTGCAACTTGCCCAGCAGTCGCCTGTGCCAGATACTGCTCTCACCAATACCACCGGCATTTAGCAGAACCGGTACCGGCGCGTGTTGCAATACACTCTCAACCTCATGACGATTCGGAGCGCTATCCATATCCACAAGCAGCACCTCCGCACCATTCCAGGATTGGGGCAGCGGAAAATTCAAGCCGCCATCAAGCACGACTTCTATTCCTTCGCTCTCCAACAGCGCTCGAAATTGACCACGCTGGCAGTCCCGAGCGAGCAAGGCAACGCGCAGTGCTGCCTGTGGAGTTTCAACCATCTAGTTAACTTTCCTCGAGCAATGCTCTGATATTTTCCAGCAAGTCACTTTCCTGGAACGGCTTGCCCAGGTAGCGGTTGACACCGATCTGCATGGCTCGCTGGCGATGCTTGTCGCCGGTTCGCGAGGTAATCATGATGATCGGGATATCGCGCAACCGCGCCTCATTACGTACGTGGGTAGCCAGTTCAAAACCATCCATACGCGGCATTTCGATATCAAGGAGCATTATATCAGGGATGTGTTCCTGTAGCTTGGATACTGCATCGACACCGTCTTTGGCGGTAATAACAGTCATCTCGTTTCGCTCAAGCACACGGGTGGTGACTTTACGCACGGTAATTGAATCATCGACTACCATTACAGTCAGCCCTTCCGTACGGGCAGGCTGCTGGACAATATCGTTTACCTGGTCCAGTACATTGGCGCCACCGCGCAGCAGTGCTGCAACATCCAGGATCATGACAACACGCCCGTCGCCCAGAATCGTGGCACCGGATACGCCGCGCACAGTGCTTATTTGAGGACCAACCGACTTTACGACAATCTCACGGCTGCCGAGGAGGTTCTCGACCTGGAAGGCCATGCAATGCTCTCCCACGCGCGCCAGTAACACCGGGATACGCTTGGGTCCACTGTCGATGTGGGGGCTGCCGCTACCCAGTACAGTACCCAGGTGGCGAACTTCATACTCGAAACCACCGTATTCGAAACGACTTGAAGGATCGTCATAATGCGCTTTCAGATCTTCGCGGCGCATACGCACAATACCCTCAATACTGGACAACGGAATGGCATATGTATCCTCGCCAACCTCTATCAGCAGTGCCTGGTTCAAAGCCAGTGTGAACGGCAAACGTATTGTAAATGTCGTACCCTTGCCATATTCAGAATCAATCTGCAGTGAACCACCCAACTGTTTCACTTCATTACTGACGACATCCATGCCTACGCCTCGGCCAGCAACCTGGGTGACTTTCGCCGCGGTGCTGAAACCTGTTTCAAGGATGAACTGCAGAATCTCATGGTCGCTCAGTTCCGTATCGGCCGGCATCAGGCCACGTTCTATGGCCTTGCTACGCACGGCGTCCATGCTGATACCAGCACCGTCATCCGCAATTCTCAATACCACATCTGATGATTCGCGCTCCAGAGTTATCCGAATAGTTCCGGCTTCCGGCTTGCCGCTGGCAACACGCTGATCTGGTAACTCGATACCATGGGAAATTGCATTTCTCAGCATATGCTCGAGCGGCGCAATGATCCGGTCAACAACAGTTCTGTCCATTTCACCTTCGGCACCAGACAATTCAAGATCTGCCTTTTTGTTCAACTCCTGCGCTGTCTGGCGAACAATACGGCGCATACGCGCTGCCAGCCCCAGGAACGGAACCATGCGGGTACGCATAAGCCCTTCCTGCAGCTCTGTATTGACGCGTGACTGCTGCAATAGCAACGTTTCAGATTCCCGAGTAATACTTTCCAGCAGATTCTGAATACTGCCCAGGTCACTGACACTCTCCACCAGTGAGCGCGACAACTGCTGCATATGGGAATAGCGGTCCATTTCCAGAGGGTCGAAGTCTTCATTATCCGCCGAGACACCACCATCAGCTTCATTGATCACTTCTTCTTCCCGCTCGTACCGGTATAACACCTGCGCCTCTGTTTCGATCTCCAGCTTGCGCAGCTGATCCCGCACACGTGACACCGTCTGGTCCATTTCCACAAGGTTAAACCGGTAGGCACCAACCTGCTGCTCGAGACGTGATCGATAGATACTCACCTCACCGGCATAGTTCACCATATTATCAAGGAGCCCGGCCTTAACCCGGACAAGTTCCTGGCTTTTGCGAGTATGTTTGCGCCGATCCTCTTTCTCTGTTTCTTCAGCCATCGCAACCGGGACAGCTTTTTGGTCAGATTTTTTGCTGGCTTTCGACTGTTTTACTTCCTTGCCATCACGCAATCTTTCAAGATTTTCGACAAGCTCAGCCGCGTCTTTTATGGCCACACGGTCACGTACATGTTCCACCATTGATGCGAGCGCATCCTGCGCCTGCTCAAGCATAGAAATCATGCTCTCTCCAACGGCAAACCCGCTTTCACCGGCCTTGACCATCAATGATTCAACTGCGTGGGCAAGATCCCCGATAGCTGTGATGTCAGCCATACGCGCACCGCCCTTCAAGGTGTGCAGCTCACGCTGAAATTCAGCCATCAGCTCCTGATCTTCAGGGGCATGCTTCCAGTTCTGCAGTGTCTGTTCACTGTGCTCCAGGATATCGGCAGCCTCTTCCAGAAATACTTCCAGTAACTCCGGATCGGCCTCGGCATAAGGGTCGACTGTAGCGCTGACCGATGGCTCTCCAGTATCGCGATCATCGGCTGATGCTACAGATTCTGCCTCGTCTACGACCGGTTCTTCAGACTGTGGCGATTGTTGACGTAGCGCGTCCAAGCTGTCGATTAGATCCTGCGCCGAATCGACAGCTTTGCGATTGCGGACACTGTCCAGCATAACGGCCAGCACATCATGGGCTTCCTGCAACCCATCCATTGCCATCGCGCCGCGGTTTGTCTGGCCTTCCGCCAGACCGAGTATGAGCGATTCTGCGGCGTGCGCGACATCACCGATCTCTGCCAGATCGGCCATTCGTGCGCCGCCCTTCAAGGTATGCAGAGCGCGCTGCAGCTCTGCAAGTGCTTCGCTATCGTCGGAAGATTCGCGCCAGCGATGCAGGGCTGAATCACTGGTTTCAAGGTTTTCCACGCTCTCTTCGAGAAAAATATCCAGCAGCTCGTCATCGCAGTTGGCGTAATAGTCGCATTCAGCAACCGCTTCTGCAGCCACAGCATTGTCGACCTGCTCGACCTGCTCGCCGAGCTCTTCGTGATGCTCCTGCGGTGATTCATCGACCTCAACAGCCGATGCCTCGCCTTCGTATACTTCCGCACTGGGAGCAGTGTCGTAACTTCCTTCTGGAATGGCCGCATCCAGCTCGCGAACCTGGAACAGTGTTTCTTCGTAAGCACCTGGAACAATATCCTCGGCCGGTAACTCACCCATCATACTTTCTACGACAACAGCAGTAGCACGCAGCACCTCACAAGCGTCGACACTCAAAGGAAGTCCGGCACCCATCATGCGCTTGAGAACGCGCTCCATGGCGCCGGATAATTCAGCAATTGCAGTGGCTCCCGCCATGTGGGCACTGCCGTGCAAGGTATGCATAGCACGCGCCAGAGCCTCATCAATCTGAGCCTCACCACCATCTGCCCGGTTCAGAAACTGCCTGACAACTTCGAGATGACCCTGCGTTTCTGTATTGAAGATGCTATAGAGCATCGCATCCATCACATCATCTGAATCACTAACGGATTCATCCAATGACTCCGGGTCTGGCCCATCAAGTGTGGCCTCAAATTCTTTAACAGCCTCATCGATCGGCAGTGTCGTTTCATCCAGCATGGTCTCAATGACAAAGTCCGTCTCTTCAGCGGTAGACTGATCGTCTGTTTCACAAGGCATTGGGGCATCTGCCTGGGCTGATTCGCCCATAACAGGCAACTGCTCTCCCTGGCTCAGCGCATCTGCACACTTCGCCAGATAAGAGATAGGCGCCGTAGTTGGTGTCCCTTCCTTGATCTGTGCAATCAGTTCCGGCAATGCTTCCAGCGCTGACTTCAACAAGTTCTGCATATCAGCACTGGCATCGACTGTTCCATCAATCAGGCGATTGAGCATACTCTCGAAGGACCAGGCAAATTCACCGATACGCATGGCGCCCATGAGTCGGCCACTGCCTTTTAATGTATGAAACGAGCGCCGCATAGTAGCTAGCGATTCGCTGTCGTCGGAGTTACCCAGCCATACTGGCAGTTGCTCCTGAATGCTCGCCAGCTCTTCTTCTATTTCCTCGATGAAGATCTCTAGAATTTCCTCATCCACTTCTTCACCGATTATAGCCAGCCCATCGTCTTCTTCCGCAATAACAAACGCGGCTTCGGCTTCGGCTTCGGCTTCGGCTTCGGCTTCGGCTTCGGCTTCGGCTTCGGCTTCGGCTTCGGCTTCGGCTTCGGCTTCGGCTTCGGCTTCGGCGTCGGC
>Ga0316189_10001137_pt1 | contig 26440 bp, 24 predicted proteins | sample LowCovwburrow_MG_FD_204930 | JGI IMG/M metagenome (GOLD analysis project Ga0316189, IMG submission 204930) | Coastal sediment microbial communities from Maine, United States - Lowes Cove worm burrow | ecosystem: Environmental > Aquatic > Marine > Coastal > Sediment | place: USA: Maine... | reverse complement strand
GCGGACCCGGAGGCATGACGCGCCAACCCAGATGCGACGCCTCAGCCGATTTGCCAACGTTGTTGACGGATCGCAACGGCGCCGCCCGTGGCAACCTGCTAGGATCCCTACGCTCGCGACTTCGGAATGCGGCTTGCTTTGTATTTGAGGGCTACGGCTCCACGATGCGCAAACGAACGGCAAAACCATTGGGACAAGGCGTGAAGACCGCGCGAGCGTGGATTGGCGCCGTCGTCGCTGTCGCGGCGCTTGCCGCGTGTGCGCCGCACGAGGCGAGGCCCGTGTTCCAACGGTCGTTGACGATCGATGGCCGTGGGATCTCGGTGCCGCTGCCTCCGCCGAGCCTGTACGACGCCCCCAAACAATCGGTCGACGTCGTGGTCATGCTCGACGGAGAAGGGGACTTATCCCCCGGATCCGAGCTGCACATCGTCGACAACGAGGGCGAGCTCAGCCACATGGTTGAACTCGACGACGCCTCGAGCGGACAGAGCCAGACGATCGAGGGACTCGCAGTCGACCTGACGTTGAACTGCCTCGAGTTGTGGCTGGTCGACGGCGACTACGAAAGCGAGCACGCTCTGTACCGCGCTCAGATCGCCGACGACGGCCAGTCCATCGAGACGGTCGCGGGCTGCGAGTAGGCGACTGGCCTGCGCGGCCAGGGCCCTGTGCTGCCAGGGCCCTGCGCTGCCAGGGCGGGTCGTGAAGCCCCAAACGAAGAAACCCGAACCGCAGTGTGCGGCTCGGGCTTCGTCAGTGCAGCGCGTGATGGCTACTGATGGCTACTTGGTGCGCTTGGCCCGGAACGGGATGTAGAAGCGAGCACCGAGCTGCATCGTCACGTTGTGAAACGCGTTGCTGTCTGCGCGCTCGACCACGGGCGGGATGTCGTCGAACGTTGCGTTCAGACCCGCCAGGTTGTTCGAGGTGACGATGTCCTGCACCTCGAGGTTGAGCGCAACCCAGTCGGACAAGAACACGTTGACGCCAGCACCGAAGCTACCGCCGACCTTGACGCCATCATCGGCCTTGACCGGGTGCAGCAAGCACTCCGAGTTTTGGCCGGAGCCGTCGACTGCGCAGAAGTTGGGATCTGCGGGGTCGGTCGGGACACCGAGCTGCTCGGACGTGCTCTCGACGTCCTTGTAGTGCTTGTTCCAGCCCATGAGGCCGAGACCGCCGAAGATGTAGATGTCGTACTCCGTGAACAGCGAGGAGAACAATCCCAGCTTACCGGAGAACGGCGTGAACACCGCGTCGAGGCTACCTTGCCACTGCGCCCGGGTGAGGCCGGCCTGGAAGTCGTGCAGCAGCGGCGCCGGGTTGGCGGACTCCGCCAACTCGCGACAGGGCGGGCCGGCTGGGCACTGTGGCCCGTTGGGAACGCTGGTGTCGTTCTCGCCGGGGGCGACGCCGACGGGCAGGCCGCCGTCGTCGATGGCGCGGAGGAGTCGGCTGTCCAGCGCGACGACCCCGTAGCCAAAGCCCGCTCGAACGCCGACCCAGTCGGCGAAGTGGGTGCCGATGCGGGCACCCGCGTAGCCCATGTGGACAAACGGCTGCGACAGACTCATGCCGATGTACGGCGTGATCTGAAAGCGGAACTTCCGAAGCTGGAGCTTCTTGCGGACGATGGGCTCGCCGACGAGCGGCCCCGGTTTGGCCGCCTTGGCGATCGACGGCATCGCCACGGCCCCGGCCAGGAACGCACAGATCGTGATCAGCTTGCGTGTGGTCATGATGGGCTCCTTAGCGAGGCGTGGTGTACTCGAAGGAAGTGGGGAAGAAGAAGCTCACCCCGAGGAAAACAGTCACGTTGAACGCCAGCTGGAAGTCAGAGGCATCCTTGGCGGCGCTTGCGTCGTCCAACGCAATGTCGTCTCGCCCGCCTGGGTCAGTGTCTGGCCCACGGCCGAGCGGCTCGAGCTTGTCTGGGTAGGCCCAAACTCGCACACCGGCTTGGTATGAGATCCAGTCGATGTTGGGCATGTAGGTTCGGGCGACAAAGCCCAGGACACCACCGCCAGTAATCGTGTTGAACGGGTCGTGCAGCGCCTTGTAGCGCGGAATGACCTGCGTTTGCGTGGCGCCTGCGCCGATGGTCGTTGCCAACTCCCAGTGCAGCAAAGCCCGGTTGAAGATGGCGATTTTCCCGTAGAACGGGTTGTACGTGAAGTTCACGTTGGCTTGCCACAGCGTCTTGTTGGCTGTGAGCAGCAGGCCCTGCTGGAACCGAATGTTGTCGTAGCGTGGGGTCAGGGCACCGAGGAGGCCGGTTGCCGTGAGCCCCAACGCCATTCGGTTGGTGAGCCAGTAGTTGAGGTCGGCACCAAACGTGTAGTGACGGACGTACGGGTCGTTGATCGTCAACCCGAGCTGAGGCGCGATTTCGAAGCGCTTCTTCTTCAGCATCCGCTGACGTTGGACGACGGAGATGAGGCCCATTTCAGCCTCGATCTGCTGCCGCTCCGACTCCGGGTCGAGCTTGCCCGGGGCCTGGCCCGCTGTGCGCTCGCCACCGTCGTCGGGCTCGGTGTCCGAATCATCGCCGAAGATGTCGCCGTCGTCTTCAGGCGGCGAGTCGCCACCCTCGACGACTGGTTCATCACCATCCATCTCATCATCGTCAATGACGACGATGTCATCGCCTCCATCGTCCGGCGCCTCTTCAGGGCCGACCAATACTGCGTCCGGGTAGGTTGCAGCGGCGGAGATTGTAGACAGTGTAGGAAGGGCGGTCGAAGGCGTAGCAGCCAAGACTGTGCTGGGAAGAGCACAGAAGGCCAAAGAGCTAGCCAACAGGCCCGTGAGTGGACCGGACACAATGCGACGCATGTTCACCTCGGGTGATCGAGAGGTCTTACGTGGGGGGGAAAGCCACCAGTTCATGCAGAATCCCGTCGCTACGGCGCCTCGAACGTCGAGTGCGCGAAGGGCGAAAATGCGAGCGGACGTTATCACAGCGTTTTCTAGGTCACAACTGGGAGGGTGCTTGTTTGGGCGCGCGGAGTCGCGACCACCTCGAGCCCGTTCCACGTGTACCGAGCCCGTAGGTTTCCTTGGGGGCGCCAACCCGCCGGACTGGCATTTACGGCCCGTACGGCCGCAGTAGGCGCCGCCTCGCCCATCGTACAGCACAAACATCTGGCCACGCACGTCGGCCCTGGGTCGGAGTTGATCGGTGCTCATCTGCTACGCCTCATTCAGTTCAGTGTCGCTTGGCTCACGTTCGAGAAGCGCGTCCGCGAACGACTCGGGATCGAACGGGCGAAGATCTGCCTCGCCTTCGCCGATCCCGATGTAGCGGATCGGCACGCCAAGCTCGTCGCAGATCCCCAGGACGACCCCGCCCTTCGCGGTGCCGTCCAGTTTGGTCACGACCAGCCCGGTGAATTTCATCGTCTCCTTGAACAGCTTGGCCTGCGCGAGGGCGTTCTGGCCAATCGTCGCATCGAGGACGAGGAACGTGTCGTGCACGGCGTCGACGGGGGGGCTCCCCTCGGTTTGACCGCGGCTCAGCGCCTTGGCAGCGGCTCGCCCGACCTTCTCGAGCTCATCCATCAACTCCTTGCGCGTGTGCAGGCGGCCGGCCGTATCGCACAGCACGACATCGTAGCCCTCCCTGCGCCCACGCTCGATGCCCTCGTAGATCACCGACGACGGGTCCGCCTTGTCGGCGCCTCGATGGAGACCGCTGCCGGTTCGCTCCGCCCACACCTCCAACTGCTCGACCGCGGCGGCACGAAAGGTGTCGCCAGCGACCATCAGTACTTTGCGCCCAGCGGCGCGATGCTGTGCGGCGAGCTTGCCCAACGTCGTGGTTTTGCCAACGCCGTTGACGCCGATCATGAGGAGGACATACGGGCCCAGCTTCGGTTCTGGGTCTAGCGGCGGAGCGTCGATCGAGACGAGATCCAGGACGGACGCTCGGATCCCGCCCCAGACGGCATCGGTGTCGGCCACGCCATCGCGCCCGAGCACCTCGGTGACGCGCTCGAGCAACTTCTCGGCGGTGCCGGCCCCGATATCAGCGGTGAACAACACCTCCTCGATGGCGTCCCGGAGATCTTCGTCGACCTTGGGCTGGCCGCGGAGGAGCCGGGACAGCTTGGCCACGAACCCTCCGCGGGTCTTGGCGAGGCCTTGCCGGTACCGGTCGGCCTCGCGTTGGCGACGCGACGTGCCATCCAGGGGCTTTTGTGCATCCGCAGGCTCGTCGGCATCGGCCGCGGGCTGGCCGTCGGCCGCTGGTTTGGGGCTGGGAAGCGGCCGGGCGCTGGCATCTGGCAGTGCCGCTTGCCTGCGGCTGCGGGCCACAACCACTGCCACACCGCCAGCCGCGAGCAGCGCGAGCAGTACATAGAGGACGTCCGGCATGGGGCGCCAGGTAGCCATGGTGCGCCCGTCTACGCAAGCGCACTCGACGGGGGCGGCATGGCGACGATCCAAGCGCGTGCCCAACGAATGCGAGGGGGCCGATTGGCGGATCTCTCCGGGATCTCCCTGGGATCTCTACGAGGGGATCTCAACGCGCCCACACTCGGCTCCCGCCCAGAGGCCATCACGGGGTCGAGTGCTTTTGGAGATCGGCCCGCAGGGGGCGGATCTCCTCGACAATTCGTAGTGATAGGCGATCCCGTGTGAATGCGTCGAGATCATCTACAGAGATCGCCTTGGGGGATCGTTTCTCCCTTGGTGCGCCTCGCGGCCGGTGCTATCGCAGGTCTTAGCGGTCCGCCGCTTCACGCCACGCTCGCCCCATCTGGACGGACGAATGAAGCTCAAGAAGATCGAGGTCAGCGGGTTCAAGTCGTTTGCGGACCGTCAGGTCGTTATCGTGGACGACCACATCACTGGCGTCATTGGCCCCAACGGCTGCGGCAAGTCCAACATCGTCGACGCCATGCGCTGGTGCATGGGTGAACAGAGCGCCAAGCATCTGCGCGGCTCTGGCATGGCCGATGTCATCTTTGCGGGGTGCAGCAGTCGCGGACCCGGCGGCATGGCCGAGGTCACCCTCACCTTCGACAACTCCTCTGGTGACGCGCCGACGCACCTCGAGGTGCCGGAGATCGGGATCACGCGCCGGTTGTTCTCCGACGGCACCAGCGAGTACCTCATCAACAAGGTCCCCGGTCGCCTGCGCGACATCACCGAACTCCTGATGGGGACGGGCGCGGGTACCAAGGGCTACTCGATCATCGAGCAGGGGCAGGTCGGTCGCATCGTCAGCAGCAAGGCCGACGACCGCCGCCACATTATCGACGAGGCGGCCGGCATCACGCGCTTCAAGTCGCAAAGGGCCGCGGCCCAGCGCAAGATCGACGCCACGCGCCTCAACCTCTTGCGCGTCACCGACGTCGTCAACGAGCTGGAAGGACGTTTGTCGACCTTGCGCCGCCAGGCGCAAAAAGCCGAGCGGTACAAGCGCTATCGCGAGGAAATTCGCGATCTCGAGCTGTGGCTCGCGTGTCACAAGTTTCTCGAACTGGCGACGACCGGCCGGGTCCTGAGCGACAGGCACGCCCGCGTCGCCGAGACCGTCCATGACCTGCGGGCCGCGATCGAGGCCCGCGATGCGCAGATCGAGGCCAAGCGTGCGTCGATCATTGAGGTCGAGCGCGACCTGACGACGCATCAACAGGCCGTCTACGATCTCGACAATCGCATCAAGCTCAGCGAGGCCGAGCAGGGGTACCGCCAACGCGAGCGCGAGGGCCTTGTGGCCAGCGCCGCGCAGTCACGCGCCGAAGCGGAGGCCGCCCGGCACGGGCTGAGCCGGCTTACCGAGGAGGCCGAGCAGGTCGAGGCCGAGCTTGCCGAGCTGGGCGCGGCGGGCCCCGACGGTGGACGCGGCGAGGTCGAGCGGCTCGGCGATGAGATGGACGGCATCGGTGCCCGGTTTACGGCGGTTGCATCTGCCCAGGCCGCGGCGAGCCAGCAGCACGCGCGCGCGATGGAGCAGATCGCGGGGGGCACTGCGCGGCGAGAGTCCTTGCAGGAGCGCCAGACCGAGGCGGCCGCCCAGCAGCAAGAGGTCACCGAGGCGCTGGTGGTCGTCACCGAGCGTCAATCGGACAACGTGCGTGTCGTTGCCGCGGCCGCCGCGGCGGTCGAGGGCGCCCACACCCGGCTCGACACGCTCCGACAGCGCAAAGTGGCGCTGGAGCGTGACCGTGTCGACCTCCGCGCACAAGTGGGCGCGGCCGAGGTTGCGCTCGATACCCATCGTGCCGAGGTGCATCGCTGTCGCTCGCGACTGCAGTCCTTGCAGGAGATTCAGCGCCGCTACCGAGGCTGTGCGTCGGGGGTGCAGGTCGTGATGGAACATCGCGACGAGCTCGCCGCCGCTCCCGCGATGTCGCTGGACGGGTCGGTGAGCGACGCGCCTGCGTCCGGTCGCCCGCCGGCCGTGCTCGGTGTCCTGGCCGACTACGTCGAGGCGCCCGCCCACTTGGAATCGGCCGTGAGCGCGGTGCTGGGCGACGCACTTCAGGGGATCGTGGTCGACGAGCCTGGGTCGGCCGCACGCGGGGTCGACCTCCTCAAGCGCCTACAAGAGGGCCGCACCACCTTCCTTCCGCAGACCGCCCACCGCCCCGAGTCGGCGAGCAGCGAGTCCGCCGCGACCGTCGTCGCCGACGCGGTGTCGCATGCGATGACGAGCGAAGAGGGCGACCGCTCCCCGACCACGGCCGCCGCGGGTACCGTGGGCTGGGCCGACACAATGCGCGAATCGGGCAGCCAGGGCACGCCCACGGGGCGTATTGAGGTCGTTGATCTCTCGCAATCCGCCCCTTCGGAGCTCGCCGCGCAGCGTTCACGAGGATCGGCGATCGCCAGTGAGCCTGGCGTCGTCGGGCGGCTTGTGGAGCAGGTCTCGCTCGGCGGTGACCTCCGAGAGCTGTCGCGCGTCTTGCTGGGCGAGACGCTTGTCGTGCAGGACCTCCCCGTCGCGTTGGAGCTTTCGCGTCGTTTCTCGGAGCGGCCGCCCTTGGTCACGCTGGACGGCGACCGCCTTGAGCCCTCGGGGGTGATCATTGGCGGCTCCGCAACCGCGCTGGACTCCGCCTTGCTCAAGCAGAAGCGGGAGATCAAAGAACTCGAGGGTATTCTCGACGAGATCACCGCGGCCTTCGATGCAGCGCGTGCCCGACACCTCGCGCTCGCCGAGCAGCTCGCGCAGACCGAAACGGAGCGCGAGTCCGTGGACGAGGCCGTGCTCGAGGCCGAAAAAGAGAACCTCGCAGCCGCACAGGGAATCTCGGCCGCCGAAGCCGAGGGCCAGCGGCTCGATCAAGCGGTCGCCGACCGCACGGCGGCCGCGGCCGCCATCGTGGTCAAGCTCGCCAGCTACGCCCGCGAAGACGAAGAACTCGCGGCCCGCGTCGAGGCGGCGCAGACCGAGGTCCAAGAGCACAGCGAGCAGCTCGTTGAGTTGTCGTCGGAGCTGGAGGGGCTGACCACGCGTCGCACCGAGGTCGAAGAGGCGCTGACGGCCGCCAAGGTCGCGCTGGCGCGCTGGCAGCAAAAGGCGGACGCCGTCGCCCAGGCCAAGGAGCGCCTCGCCAAGCAGGCCAGCAGTGAGCGCGATCGGATTGGCCGGTTGGAGGTGTCGGCGGACGAGGCCGACACGCGCGGCGAGCAGCTGGTCGCCCGTGACGTCGAGGCCGCGACGGAGCGCGCCTCGCTGGTCGAGCAAAGCGGTGAGAGCACGGCCAAAGCGCATGACGCCCGCGAGCAGTACGACACGCTGCGCGTGGGGTTGGATGACGTCGAAGCGTCGGTCAAGACCCTGCGCGGCGACCTCGACAAAGAGCGGGAGACCCTGCAGGAGGTCGAGCTTGGCCTCAAAGAGATCGAGCTCGAGCGCGAGCATGTGGCCGACGGTGTCCGTCGGCAGTTCGACACGGAGCTGACCGAAGTCCTGATCGACTTTCACCACCGCAACTTGGCCGGGCCCACCGAGCGGGCGCGGCAAAAGGAACTCGCGCGGATCCTGTCGCGCATGGGCGAGGTGAACCTCACCGCGATCGATGAGTTCGAGGAGGTCCAAGACAGGTACACGTTCCTGGGGGGCCAGCGCGACGACCTCGAGACCGCCATCGAGCAGCTCAACGAGGCGATCGAGCGGATCAACAAGACGACGCGGCAGCTGTTCCGCGAGGCGTTCACCGCCATCGACGAGCGCTTCCAGCAGTTGTTCCCGCGGCTGTTCAACGGCGGTCGCGCGCAGCTTCGGCTCACCGATCCGACCGACATGCTCTCCACGGGCGTCGAGATCGTCGCCCAGCCCCCGGGCAAGCAGCTGCGTAGCCTCGACCTGCTCTCGGGCGGCGAGAAGGCGCTCACGGCGACGAGCCTGATCTTCGCCGTGTTCCTGTTCAAGCCCAGCCCGTTCTGCATTCTCGACGAGGTCGATGCTCCGCTCGACGACGCCAACGTCTCGCGGATGTGCAAGCTGGTGCGCGAGCTGTCCCAGGACACGCAGTTCATCCTGATCACCCACAACAAGGTGACGATGGAGAACTCGGATCGACTGTATGGGGTCACGATGGAGCAGCGCGGCGTCTCCAAGCTGGTCTCCGTCAACATGCGTCGCGCCGTCGAGCTGGCCTACAACTAGGCGAGGCGGACGGTGAGCGAGGCAGGGCACCACAACCCAAGTCGGCGCGAGCGGGCATTTGTCGTGCTCGCGGGGGTCTTTGTGACCCACGCGCTGCTCGGCGAGCTGATGGGCGGCAAGCTGTTTGAGCTTGGCGGTTGGGTCATGTCCGTCGGCGTCATCCCGTGGCCGTTCGTGTTCATCGCGACCGACCTGGTCAACGAATACTACGGCCCGGCTGCGGTTCGGCGCCTCACGGTGCTGTCGATCGGGCTCATCCTCTACTCGTTTGTCGTGGTGTACGCCTGCATGGCCGTGCCTGCGTCCGGCATCTCGGTGGTGTCCGACGAGGCGTTCTCGGAGGTGTTTGGCCAGTCGATGTGGATCATCGGCGGGTCCGTCGCCGCGTTCGCGGTGAGTCAGCTGCTCGATGCCGGTGTCTTCGCCTGGATGCGGCTCCGGTACGGGGGCCGGCATCTTTGGGCACGAGCGTTGGGCTCCACGCTGGTCAGCCAGCTGATCGACACCTTCGTCATCAACTACATCGCATTTTGGATGCCGACCCTGCTGGACCCGACACGCGCTCCGTTTTCTGCGGGCGACGCCTTCGGCCTGTCGGTGACCAACTACGGCTACAAGATACTCATCGCGATAGCGACGCTACCGCTCATCTATTTGGGGCATCGGCGGCTGGATCGGTACTTTCGGGGGGAGAGCCCGCAGTCCGCCACGGCCACGACGCCAGCGCCAACAGACCAAAGTTGACGACCATCATGATGCGCGCGCCGGCCATGAACACCACGATCGACGCGCGCTGCTCACCCAGGGTGGAGAGCACCGCTGTCCAGCCGCCTTCCTGCATGCCCAGGCCGCCCGGCGTGATCCCAATGATCCCGGCCGCCTGAGCCGCGGGAGCCGCCGAGAGCAAGACAAGCGGCGCGAGCACGACGCCAAACCCGGCACCCGCCCCCAAATATTGGACGAGGATGCCCGCGTATCGCAGCAGAGACAATGCAACGATCTGTGCCGCGAGCGTGCGCCCCATGCTCAGCGGTGCCGGTCCCTCCGTGGGGGATGGGTGTCGGATCCGCCGAAGACGGGCGTACACGGCCAGGGCTAGCCGGGCGGCGGGGGACAGCAGCGGCACCGCGGCGAGCGAGAACACGAGCGTTGCGACCGCGAGCGTGACGTAAGGCGAGACGGCGACAAGCTCCGTCTGCACGCTCATTGCCCACGCGAGCATGAACAGCGGCAGCAGCAGATCGAACAGCCGTTCGGTGACCACCGTGGTCATGAGGTGACCCATCCCCGACCGGCTTCCTGCCGCCCGAAGCGCTGCAGTGCGCCCCAGCAGGTCAACGACAACCGTGGGCATGAATTGGCCGACGACTCGGGTGAGCGCCAGCCAGTGGAAGTAGACCCCGTAGGGCAGCCGGCCGGCGCCCATGGCTTCGGAGAGCAGCTTCCACCGCCCCGCGGTCACAATCGTGGCCAGCAGGCTGCCCGACAGGCTGACCAACAGCCATGGCGCCGACAGCCGGACCGTCCCGGCGACCTCGTCCCAATCCGGTGACACCCAAGCGACGAGGCCAGCGACCAATGCGATGCCAAGCCCAAGCTGCGCCACGGTCTTGACGACCGGCACGCCGGGTCGCTGCTGCGGCGGGTTCAATCGCGCTCCGTTGGTGCGCTGCCGTTGGTGGGGGGGCTCGGCAATGCGTCGTCGTCGCGCTGCAGGGCCGCACGCCAGTTGATCGACAGGGTGGACTGCGCCCACGCGCCGAACAGGACGATGCTGCCCAGCTGGCACACATACAGCAGGAACACGTACGTCGACCCCGCGGCTCGCACGTGGTCGGGCGACAAAAAGAGGCCCAGCCCAAGCACGACTCCAGCCTGGAAAATGCCAACTTGCGCGGGGCCGCCCGGAACCAGCAATGCAATGTTGATCACGGCCATCACCGTGACGGTTGCCGACAGGGTCAGCGGGAGGCCGCAGCCGGTGGCGAGGATCCACATGCCGACGGCATTGGACGCCCAGTACACCGCCGTGAGCGCCAAAAAGCCCAGCAGGGGGCCTCCCCGCGGCAGGACGGAGAGCCCCTCCGAGAACGCTTGCGCGGTGTCGGCGACGACGGGGGCCAAGCGAGGTGCGACGCGGCCCAGGGTCGCGTCGACGGCTCGACGGGCGGCCGACGGGAACGTGCCCATGAGCGCCAGTGTCACCAGCGCGCTGAGGAAGAGGCCCATGACGGCGGTCGTGGCGGTGCGCAAGCGTGACAGCTCGGAGCTGGCATCGGCGTCGGGTAGGCCCGCGGCGGTCGCGAAGAACAGCCCGCAGATGATGAGGCCGTCGACCACGCGTTCGATGGCGATGGAGCCGAGTGCGCGCCGCAGGGTGATGTCGGTGGTTTTCGCCAACATCATCGGGCGCGCCAGCTCCCCCAGCCGAAACGGGAGCAGGGCTATCCACATCGTGCCCGCCATGCCCACGCGTAGCCCGATGCCAAGCGGGACGGTGCCCAGTGGCTTGAGCAACACGAGCCAGCGGGCGGTTCGCGTCACGTTGTACACGAGCAGGGCCACCGCGTAGGCGGGGAGGGTCCACCACGCGATGTCGAAGCTGCTCGGGACTGCGTCGAAGTAGGGCGTCAGGGCGTACAGAAACAAGGCCGCGAGCACGACGGAGCCGCCGAGTCGGACCCACAGTCCCGTGTTCGTCTTGCCGCTCACCGGCGGAACCGCGACAGCTCAGGCGTGAGCGCCTCGAGCAGCGGGAGGCTCTTGTCAGGGTGGAGCCGCTGGGCACGGGCCAAGAGCAACGGCTCCTCTTCGCGTCGGTCCGGGTCGGGGATGCAGCACAGCACGGGGCAGACCTTCTGGCAGGCCTCTTCTCCGTGGAACCCGACGCATTCGGTGCACAGGTCGGGATCGATCACGTACAGATCATCCGCCTCGGTGATCGCTTCGTTGGGGCACTCTGGCTCGCACGCACCACAGTTGATGCAGTCGTCGGTGATGTGCGTTGCCACGGTGGGCCAACGATAGGCCGAAACCCGGGGCGATATCAAAGGCGTCTCAGCCCACCAGCAGGCTCTGCAAGCGGGTGCGCGCCGCTTCGAAGCGGCGGAATGCCAGCGCGACGTTGGACTGGCGTGCCAGCATCGCCGCCAAAACGTACTCGTCGGCGATCTCGGCACACATCAGGTGGCGCTGCTGAGATTCCAGGATCACCGCGGCGCCGCCTAGGCCGCGCTTGTTCGCCGTCTTCATCAGACGCTGGATGGGGAGCACCATCTGCGCTCCGACGATCTGCACGTCGAGGCTGTCGATCTGCTCTTCGTCGAAGACGTAGTCGATGGCGTAACCACCGTCGTCGGAGAGCACGACGGCCATCACGCCAGGCACCGTCATCACCGTCTCCATGAGCTTGCCGAACTCGGTGCCGAGGGCGGACAACGGCAGGGTGTTGGACGCTATCGGGGTGACCCGTACGGTCGTACGCTTCACGTCGCGCGGACCCACGCGGACCATCAGCGAGGCTGCTCCGGCGAGGGTGGGGCGGCGGGAGGCGCGGCTTGCTCAGCCGAGGGCGCCGCGATGCGGACCGCACGCTTGCGCTGCAACCCCTCGACGTAGGTCGCGAGCTGTTCTGCGAGCCAAGGGGCGTGCAGTTGCTCCTTGATTCGGGCGCGCACCGCCGGGTCCGTGGCCTCGCTCGCGGGCTCCACCTGCTCGAGATAGACGGCATGGAGGCCCCAACCAGTCGCGAATACGCCGCTGTAGGTCGCGGGCTCCATCGTGGCCACGCGGTCGGTCCAGTCGGTGTCCAGCGCTTTGACGGCGCAGCTGCCGTCGTCTGCCTTTTGTGCGCACGCGGTGAGGTCGAACATGTTCGCCCCCTCGAAGCGCAGCACCAGATCGGGCTGTGGGGTGGGGCCGCCCTCGGCCTCAGCCTTGGGTTTGACCAGCGGGAACACGCTGCCCATGAGCGTGCAGGCATCCTGGTCGCCCGCGGGGACGTAGCGTTCGATGCGGGCCGCCACCGGAGCTATCAGTGCCTGGGCTCTGGCGCGCCAGGCCGGGTCTTGGGTGACGAGCGCAGCCTCGTCGCGGCTGGTGACGTTCGGAATCACGACGACCTGGCAGGCGCGGTGGAGCTCCGGGTGCGTGTTTCTCGGGCTCGCCAACTCGCGGGCGAGCATGGGGTCGTCCTCGGGCATGTCGGCAGTGGTGCGCGTCTTGGCGAACCCTTCGTCGAGCCACAGCCGCGCTCGACTCGCTCGAACGATCTGCTCCCGCCGCGCGGGCGCCACGAGCGGGGGGGCGTCCTCCGCAGCGCGCTCGGCCCGAGCCTGCTCCGCGGCCGCGGCCAGTCGCAGCACATCGATGGCGGCGGCCTGGGCGGCGCCGGGCTCAAGCTCGTCGCGCTGCGCCACGTGCTCGACCACCGAGGCGTCGAGCACCACATCGGCCACGCGCGTGACAGGCGACGGCACGGCGAGCGGGTCAGGAGCGCAGCCGACCCCTCCCAGTCCGAGCGCAAGCCCGAGCGCAAGCCCCACTCGACAAGCGGCCGGGCGGGGCTCAGTACGCCAACGAGAACGCGAGCGCGCCGAGTCTGGCTTGGCCAAATCGCGTGCTTTGAAAGACGTGGTTGTACGTCGCGGAGATCCACCCTTGGTCGAGCCAGCGGAGCCCGTTTCGGGTGGCGAGGCCGTCCAGCTCGTACACCAGTTGGATCCCTGGCGTGTGCGAGTCCCACGCATCCAGTTTGGGGTCGGCAGTGGCACAGTTCTCGACAGTGTCTTGGGAGCACAGCCCGGTTGGTTCGGCGAAGTTTCCATCGTCTCGCCAGAAGAACGCCGCGCTCTGGCGATAATAGCGGTAGCGGGCCCGTGCCCGGAAGTGCTTGGCGAAGCGGTAGTGGACGCGCAGCTCGGGTGCGTGGGCGGATATGTCCCAACTATCCTTGTAGAACCTGTAGCGCGGCTCCAGTACCAGGTTTGCTTTGGGCAAGATCCACCGCACGCCGGGTGCTACCGCAAAGCGGGTGCGTCGGACGGGGTGCGTTTCGTACGTCACGAGCAGTTGCGCGCCTCGGTAGGGGTTGTCTTGCGGCCCCCGGACGACCGCGGTCTCGGCGGTGAGCAGGCCCAGCACGTGCTTGTGAAGCACGTGGGTGTAGCCCGCGGCGACGTAGTGCGTCTGGACCAAGTTGGTGCCCAGTCCGACGCCCGATCCCGAGCAGCTCGCGATGTCTTGGCTGCCGCCGCACCAGGGAAGCCGCGCCCCCGTGTTGGCCTGGATGCGGTCGAACCGATCAAAGTTGTACGCGTACGATAGCGACAGGGTCACCGTGCGCTGCAGCAGTTCGCGCTGGCCCGAGATACCCAGACTGCGCGAGCGGTAGTCCGTCTCGGTCGAGTACCGAAAGAACCCGCCCAGTCCCCACTGCCCGAGCTTGGACTGCGCGTACGCGGCGGTCTCGTGTCGGATTTCGGTAAACGTATTGTCGCCGCCGGTGACCTCGGTCGTTCCCGTTGCGATCGAGGCCGACGTGACCGCATCGAGCACATAGGTCGCGCCGAGCGTGAGCCGCTCGTCCGGGACGTCGACCGTGACATCCACCGTGGGCTGCAAGACTCGCGTCGAGACCTCGCGGTAGTAGTTGCCGCGCACGGTGACGCGGTCCTCGGCGGCAGCCGTTGCCGGCCAAAGGACGAACGCGAGCATCCATACCCACCACACATGGCTGGACGCGCCCCTGAGGGTGCATCGCCATCGACGGGGCGTCGCTGTTCCCGCCGCGTTCACCCGCAGCCGCAACCACCGCCAGCGGCACCGTGGCCGCCGAAGCCGCCCTCGCGCGCCGCTTCAACGTGACTATGAAAGGTTTCCTCGGCCGTCTCGCCAGCGGGCGTCATTTCTGGCTTGGCCAGCTGGGCGCGCTGTGCGGGACCCACCGTGACGCAGCCCGCCGTGACGATGGCGAACGCACTCGCGGCGGCGGCACACCCGATCGTGCGGGACTTCATGCGCGCGAACCTACCAGGTTGAGGAGCGGCGTGGGGGGCGGTGCTACGCTCCGGCCACTGAGGACGTGATGACGGATCGGACCGAGTCGACCACCGACCCTGTGTTGCTTGTGGTGATCGACGGCCCTGCGGGCGCGGGGAAGACGACGGTCGCGCGGCAGCTGGCGCAGGCGCTGCGGCTTCCGTTATTGGACACGGGCGCCATCTACCGCACGCTCGCTTTGGCAGCGGCTCGCGCGGAGGTGCCGTGGAACGACGAGCCGGCCCTGGTGGACCTCGCGCAGGCGTTCCCGATCGAGTTCAGCCAGCGCGATGGCGCAGCCCAGCGGGTGCTTTTCGGGGGCGACGACGTGTCCGAGGCGATCCGAACGCACAAGATTTCGGACGGGGCCTCAGAGGTCTCGGCCCATCCCGGGGTTCGGGCTGCGCTGCTCGGGATCCAACGCGCTCTCGGCGCTGCCGGCTGTGTGGCGGAGGGGCGCGACATGGGCACGGTGGTGTTCCCGCACGCGCCGCACAAGTTCTACGTCACCGCCGACCTCGACACCCGCGCCGCTCGGAGGCGCGCGCAGCTGGTCGCAGCGGGCGGCGAGGGGCCCATACCGTCCCTTGAGGAGGTCAGCGCAGACATCGATGCCCGCGACACCCGGGACTCGTCGCGTGCTACGGCCCCGTTGGCGCAGGCGGATGACGCCCTCTTGGTCGACACGACTGCGATGGCCGTCGACGCGGTTGTGGCACTTTTGCTGTCGCGCGTGCGCGGTTGACCCCGCAACCCAAAACCCCTACCTTCGCGGCCTTTCCGGGGCCCCGACGGGGTTTCGGTCCACCCTAGCCCCGAGCATCGACGTGTCGTCGTTTCGCCCGGGCGAATGAAAACCAACCAACACCTAATGGTACAGCAAACCAGCGCCCACCCCGCCGACGAGAACTTCGCCGACCTCTTCGAGACAACGTCGCTCGAAACCCCTGAGGTCAAAGAAGGCAGCATCGTCAAGGGCACCGTCGTCGACATCATCGGCGACTACGCGGTCGTCGATGTCGGACTCAAAGCTGAGGGCCAAGTGCCTCTCCGCGAGTTCCGCAACGAGGACGACGAAGAAAACGAACTCCCCGAGCCTCAGGTCGCCATCGGTGACGAGGTCGAGGTCCTGCTCGAGACGGTGGAAGACCACAACGGCTTGGTCATCCTGTCGAAGGAGAAGGCCCGCAAACGCAAGGTCTGGGACGAGATCAGCAAGGCCGTCGACGACGACGGCATGGTCACCGGCACGATCACCGCACGCGTCAAGGGCGGCCTCGCCGTCATGCTCGCGGGTGGGGTGAAAGCCTTCTTGCCCGGCAGCCAGGTCGATCTTCGACCCGTCCGCAACTTGGACACGTTCCTCAACGAGGACTACGAGTTCAAGATCATCAAGTTCAACAAGAAGCGCGGCAACATCGTGTTGTCCCGCCGCGTCATGCTCGAGGCCGAGCGCGCTGAGCTCAAGACGGAGACGCTCAACCGCCTCCAAGAGGGCCAGATCGTCGAAGGCGTGGTCAAGAACCTCACCGACTACGGTGCGTTCATCGACCTCGGCGGCATCGACGGCCTGCTTCACATCACCGACATGAGCTGGGGCCGGGTCAACCATCCCTCGGAGCTCTTCCAGGTCGGCGACAAGGTTCAGGTCAAGGTTCTCAAGTTCAACACCGACTCCGAGCGGGTGAGCCTGGGTCTCAAGCAGATCACGGCCGACCCCTGGGTCAACGCCGAAGAGAAGTACATCCCAGGCACCGTCGTGCAGGGCAAGGTCGTCTCGATCAAGGAGTACGGCGCATTTGTCGAGCTCGAAGAGGGCATCGAAGGCCTCGTCCACGTGTCCGAGATGTCTTGGACGCGCCAGGTCAAGAACCCCAAGCAGGTCCTCACGATCGGCGACGAGGTCAAGGCTGTGGTCTTGGACATCGACGTCTCGCAAAACCGCATCTCCTTGGGCATGAAGCAGCTCGAAGAGAACCCGTACGAGAAGGTCGTCGAGACCTACCCGCCCGGAACCGTGGTCGCAGGCGTCATCCGCAACATCGCCGACTTCGGCGTGTTCGTGGAGCTCGAGCCTGGCATCGACGGTCTTGTGCACATCACGGACCTGTCGTGGACCCAGCGGGTCCGCCATCCCTCCGAGCTCTTCAAGAAGGGCGACGAGGTCAAGGCCATGGTCTTGAACATCGACAACACGGGCGAAAAGCCCAAGATCAGCCTGGGTCTCAAGCAGCTCCAAGCCGACCCCTGGGACCGGATCCCGTACGACTACCCGATTGGGAAGATCGTCGACGTCAAGATCCTCAAGCTGGCCGAGTTCGGTGCTTTCGCCGAAATCCAGCCGGGCATCGAAGGCCTTGTTCACATCTCGGAGATCACCGACGAGCGGATCGAAGATCCCGGTCAGATTCTCGAGACGGGGCAAGTCCATCGCGCCGAGGTCATCCAGATGGATGCCGCCGAGCGACGCATCGGGTTGTCGATCAAGAGCGCCAAGCGCCAGGATCAGCTCGCCGACGCACAGGGCTTCCAGAACGCCAGCGAAGCCGGCGCAACCCTGGGAGACCTGCTTTCAGCCCAGCTGCTGTCCTCGGACGGTGGCGACGCCGCGGCGGCCGACAAGCCCGCCGAGCCCGCTTCGGAGGAGTAGGGAACGGTGGGACTGCCTCAGGGAGTGACTGTCATCGAAGGTGGGCTCGACGCGTCGGGCCTGTCGGTGGCGATTGTCGTCGCACGGTTCAATGAGTTCATCACGGAGCGCCTTCTCGAAGGTGCGCTGGATGCATTGATCCGGCACGGCGCGGCGGCGGACGCTCAGACCGTCATCCGCGTCCCTGGGGCATACGAGCTTCCGCTGGTCGCCGGGCAACTGGCGAACAGCGGGCGCTTTGACGCCGTCATCGGGCTTGGGTGCCTGATGCGCGGCGATACGATTCACTTTGATCTTATCGCGGGCGAGGTCACCAAAGGCCTCGCCACCGTGGCGATGCAGTCCGACACGCCGGTGAGCTTTGGCGTGCTGACGACGGACGGTCTCGAGCAGGCGGTTCACCGCGCAGGGGCCAAACACGGCAACAAGGGGGCCGAGGCCGCCATGGCAGCCGTCGAGCAGGTTCGTGTTGGCCAAGCTCTTGCCGCGTTGCTGGCCAAGCCAGCGCCGAGCAAGGCAGCACCCGCCAAGTCGCGCAAGCGCGCGGCGAAATCGCGCTGAGTATGACGGGCGACGCGCAGCAGGGGGGCAAGTCGCCGAATGCGCCGACTGGTGTGAAGCAGACCCCCAGTCCAGTGCGCGGCTCGGGCCGTGAGCTGGCGTTGGCGGTGATGTGCGCGATGGAGTCGTACGCACCCGATGATATTGAAGGCCGCACCGCGGCCGTAGGACTGACCCTGAGCAACCCGCCACGCGGCGATGCCGACGGGGAGTCCGCGTTTTCAGAACTGGTCGCCTCGCCCGCTGGGCGGCAGTTTGCCGAGGAGCTGCTCGCGGTCTGGGTGCCGCGGCAAGCCGAGTTCGACGAGACGATCGAGCGTGTATCTCGCCGATGGCGCGTGTCCCGGATGGACTCCGTCGACCGCAACGTCGTGCGGCTGGCGACGGCGGAGCTCGCCGGACGGCCAGACACGCCACGGGGCGTTGTGTTGTCCGAGGCGGTACGCATCGCACGGCGCTACGGTTCCGAGCGAAGCGCGCGATTTGTCAACGGGTTGGTCGAGTCGCTCGCGCAAGAGCTGCGCCCCGCGGCCGAGGCCGGTGGCTCCGCAGACGGTGGCTCCGCAGACGGTGGCTCTGCAGACGGTCCCAACAAACCCGCACAAGACGGTGGTTGAGGGGCAGTCCAGCCGGGCGGGTCCGTGGACGATCCGCGTTGAGCCGCTCGAGCGGACGATCCTCGAAGGCGTGGATGACCCACGTGTCCCGCTCGATGTGGCGGTGATCCCGCTGTTCAGCGATGAGCGTCCCGTGACGGGCGTGGCGGCGTTTTTTGATTGGCGGTCGTCGGGGACATTGTCGGCGTTGCTGCGGAGCGGTTGGTGGGCTGGCGAGGTCGGCGAGAGCCTGCTCGTACCCGCGCGTTCAACCCTGCCCGTGGACCGGATTGTGCTGTTTGGGCTCGGGCCGTCGGATGGATTCGACCAGGTGCGGGCCGAGGCCGCGGCGGCATCGATGGTCGCGGTGGCCCAGGGGCTGTCGCCGCGCGGTGTGTTGCTTGCGATGCCGGGGATGGGCCAGGAGCGGGTCATCGTTGAGGCCCTGTTTGCGGCGGCCTTGGCAGCGCTCTCAGCATCCGCCGCAGCGTCCGATACCGCAGCCGCGACCGCGGTCGCTGACCCGGGGGTGGCGCAGCCCGAGACCCACGCCGAGCCCGAGCAGGGGGAGCCAGCATCCGCCGAGGCGGTTGAGGTCGACTCGGATGGCGGACCGACACCTCCTGGCGACGCGGAGCCCGAACCCGCCGCAGAACCGACCCCGCAGGCCCAAACCGACCCCCCTACAGCCCCGGACACCGCGGGTTGTGCATGGTGGGCCGTGGCCGACCCGCGCCATGTCGCCCGGCTTCGGCGGGTCCTGGAGGGACCACCTCGGGCCGCAGGAGAGAGCTAGGGCGCCGCCACCCCACGCTCCGAGGCCGCGGCGGCGCGAAGTACTGAGGGAATGAACCGTGTAGGCGCGCCGCGTTCGGCCGCGCCGTCGGCGGGGTATATACTCGGCACCGATGCTCAAGCACATATTGCTCGTCGAGGATTCGAGAGCGATGCGGCAGTTCGTGTCCGCGATCCTTGAGGCAACCGGGCATTACGAGGTTGCGGAGGCCACCAACGGGTTTGAGGCCCTCCGAACCCTGCCACGCGAGGATTTTGACGTGGTCATCACCGATATCAACATGCCCGATGTCAGCGGCATCGAATTGACTCGGTTCATCCGCAACAACGCCCGCCATCGACACACCCCCGTGGTGGTCATCAGCACCGATGCCTCAGCCGTTGATGCGGCACGCGCGGGCGAAGCGGGGGCCTCCGCATTCTTGGCCAAGCCGTTCGATGCACCGCAGCTGCTCGCCGCGATAACGGACGCGGTCGAGGTTGCCCGTACCGCCGCTACGGAGGAGGAATGAGCGAGCACGGACGGTCCTCCAATGAGTTCCTGTCCGAGGCGCAGGAGGTTATCGAGGCGTTCTCGCGCAACCTGCTCGAGCTCGACTCGCAGCAACGGGTCGGCGAGCACGACCCCGACTTGCTCAACGCGGCGTTCCGCGCGGTGCACAGCCTCAAGGGGCTGGCGGCGCTGTTTGGCGCGACTCAGATCACCTCGCTGTCGCACACGCTCGAGAGCACGCTCGATAGCCTGCGGCTGGGCAAGCTGGGCCTCACGCAGCAAACCCTGGACGTGCTGTTTGCGTCGGTCGAGATGTTCCAGCGCTTGCTCGCTGACTTTGGAGACGGGGGCGCCGACGAGGTCGACATCGCCCCCGTACTGGCCCGCATCGCGGCGCTGTCCGATGGTGGGGCCGCCGCCGCAGACAGCACCGACTTGGCGGGGCTGGACGAGTCGATTCTCGGGGTCCTGACCGAGTACGAGGAGCATCGGCTCCGCGAGAACGTCCGGTTGGGCCGTCGCCTCTTTCGGGTCCACGCATCGTTCGACCTGCTGGCTATCGATGTCGGGATCGAGGCGCTCAAGGGCAAGCTCAAGGAGTACGGCGAGGTCATCACGTACCTGCCCAGTGCCGATGGAAGCGCCGAAGACCGTATCGATCTGGACATCCTGGTGGGGTCGGACTGCGCGCTGGCCACCATCGTCGGCGGCGTCGAGGAGGGCGGTGTCACCGTTCACGAAATCGCTCGAACCCGAGCCGTGGCTGCGCAGGCACCCGTGGCACAGGAGGAGGACAGCGGACATGCAGAGCCCGCGCGGCGCGGGGGCAGGGCGCCGACGGGCAGTGGGTCGGCCGAGGCCGTGGCGCCGCCGCAGCGCGGTGTCTCTGTCGAAGCTGAGCTGGACGACGACTACGCCGCGGACGTTGGCCACGGGCTGATCGAGCCCAACGAATCGGTGAGCCTCCGGAGCGTCAGCCAGACGGTACGCGTCGAGCTGTCGCGCTTGGATCGGCTGATGAACCTCGTCGGTGAACTCGGGGTTGTGCAGGCCAACCTCGGCGTGACCGCAGACGCGATGCGGGCCACGGACGGGACATCCGACCTCCTCCGCGACATGATCGGGCACCTTCGCACGATGTCGCGCAAGCTCTCGTTTCTTCAGCAGGGCCTGCTCGACGTGCGGATGGTTCCGCTTGGGCAGGTCTTCGACAAGCTCGCGCGCGTGGTCCGGAAACTCGGCCGAGAGGCGGGCAAGGACATCCGACTCTCCATCTCGGGGGCGCAGACCGAGATCGACAAGTTGATCGTCGAGGAGCTGTCCGATCCGCTGATGCACATGATTCGCAACTGCATCGACCACGGCATCGAGCCCCGCGAGGAGCGAATCGATCAGGGCAAGCCCGCGGCCGGTCGGATCGACCTGCGGGCGTTTCAGCGCGGAAACCGGGTCGTCATCGAGGTCGAGGACGACGGCCGCGGGATCGATTGGCGGCACATCCGCGACGCGGCCGTGCGGCGCGGCGTCGCGACGGCGGTCGAGACGCGAGACATGACCACGTCCGAGGTGCTGGACTTCATCTTCCGCCCTGGGTTCACGACCCGAGACCACGCCACCGAGCTGTCGGGGCGCGGCGTCGGCATGGACGTGGTCAAAACGAACATCGGCCGACTCTCGGGCATGATCGACGTCGACACGGCGCCCGGACGAGGGACCCGGTTTGAGATCACGCTGCCGGTGACGCTGGCGATCATCCAGGCGCTGGTGGTCGACAGCGCAGGCGAGACCTTCTGCATCCCGCTCAACTCCGTGCTCGAGTCGATCATGATCCGGCAGGCGGATATCGTCACGGTCGAGGGGCACGAGGTCATCTCGCTGCGGGGCAAGACACTGCCGCTGCTCCATCTGTCGCGCTTGTTCGGCACCCGTGCCGAGCACGAGTACCCGGATGCGCAGCGGATCTACGTCGTCATCATCGGCCTTGCCCAGCACCGCGTCGGGCTGCTCGTCGACGAGCTGGCGGGCCAACAAGATGTCGTGATCAAGCCGCTGGGCACTGCGCTGCGGTCGGTGCCAGGCATCGCGGGCGCCACGGAGCTCGGGGCAGACCGGACCGTGTTGCTCTTGGACGTGGCTGCGCTGGTCGATGAAGCCCTCGCGCGTTCGGACGTTGGCGCGACATCACAGCACCCGGAGGCACCCAACCATGGCGCGTGAAGCACCCGATCTCTGGCACGCCGCACCACGCGGGGGCGAAGGCTTCGCGACCGAAGAGGACTACGAGCACGGCTACAAGCGCGAGGTTCGGCACGACCTGCAGCAGTACATCGCGTTCCGCGTTGGGAGCGAGCGCTATGGGGTCTCCATTGGGGACGTGAGCGAGATTTCGATGGTCTTGGGCATCACGCCCGTGCCACGAACCGCCGATTTTGTGCAGGGCATCGCCAACATCCGGGGCGTGGTGATCCCGGTCGTGGAGCTGTCCACCCGCCTGCTGCTCACCCGCGAACAACAGCCCCCGCGGCCGCGCCTGCTCATCGTGCGGCACGAAGAGGAGCTGTACGGGTTGCTCGTCGATGAAGTCTACGCCGTGGTGACGATAGCGCCTGAGGCACTCGAGGACGCCCCGGCTGCGCTGACCGGAGCCCGCGGCGACTACATCCGCGCCCTGGCGCGGGATGAGGGCGAGATTCTGATCATTCTTGATTTGACTACGGTGCTGGACGCGCGGGACTTCGTGGTCGCGGGTGCTCGGGGGATCGGCCGATGACGGACAGACGACGACTCCGCGCTTCGAGTCGGGTCAGTCGTGTCAAACGCGACGACGAGCAAGAAGAGGACTTCGACCTGCTGAAAATCGCGGGGTTCTTTGTGGGCGGGGCCGTCTACGGCATCGACCTGATGCGCATCAAAGAGGTCATCCAGGCCGAGCCGTTCCCCGTGCGCGACGTCCCGCATGCGCCCGCTGTGGTCGAGGGCGTGATTCAGCTGCGCGGCGTGGTCATCCCGGTGATCGATCTCCGCAAGCGATTCGGGTCACCGATCGTTCCGGAGAACGAGCGGCTCAATAAGCTGGTCATCGTCAGCGTGCGCGGCCGTATTATCGGACTGAAGGTTGACCGCATCCTGGGCGAGCTGCGCGTCAACGCCAGCGATGTCCGGCCGGCCCCTTCGATGCTTCGCCCCACCGATGGGCCGGGCGCCGATGTCGATTTCTTTGCGGGCGTGTGCCACGTCGGCTCGGACATGGTGTTTGTGCTCAACCTCGAGGCGTTGATCGATCCGTCCCGCGGCGGGCGGGTGCGGGAGTCCAGCAGCGTCGATGTCAGCGAGCTCGGTGGGGAGGGAGCCTAGCGTGGACAAGCCGGCCGTTCTGTTTGCGCACGAACGCCGCGGGGTCGCGCGTGCCGTGGAACGGGTGCTCACGCTCTCGGGGTTCTCGGTTGTGCACACAAGCACGGGGCAGGAGGCTGAGGGGCTGCTAAGCAGCCGGCGTTGGGCAGCGCTTGTCGTCGACGTCGCTTTGCCAGGCGTACCCGGATACGAGCTGTGCGCCCAAGTTCAGGAGGATGCTGGCAACCCAGCACGTGGCGCCGACGTGGTCGTGCTCGTGGCCTCCGTGTACCGACGGACGGCGTACAAGCGGCGGCCCTCCCGACTGTACGGGGCAAGCGACTACGTCGAGCTGCACCACTTGTGCGACCAGCTCCCGGCCAAGTTGCTCAAGCACCTGCAGCTCGCCTCCGCGGAGCCAACGCTCGAGCAGCAAGCCATCGCGCGGGAGGCCCTGCGTGTGGAGGGCGATGCCCGCATGAACGAGGGCAGCGACCACAACTTGGCGGCGCTCATCGTGTCGGACATGGTGCTGTACAACGGCGACACGATCCTCGGCGCGGGCAGCTTGGCGGAGGCCGCCGCCGCCGTCGCGGGCGACCTGCAAATCGCTCGGGACCTATACGCGCAAGTCGAGGCTGCCGAGGGGCGATCCAGCCATCACGGCGACCCGGTCGGCGATGCCTTCGCGCGCTTGATGCAGTCGATGGGACGGGCCAAGCCCAACGAGCGTCTGGAGGGCGGGGCACCGTGACCGACGCGCTTCCCCTGAGCGTGGACGCGGCGCTCGTACAGCTGGCTGACTCGGCTTGGCGCCTGCGCAAACAGGCCGTGGAGACCCTCGAGGCGTATATTGAGGACGGTCCGGCGGACGCGGACACGCTGCGGGTTCTTATCGAGCGTCTCCTCGATAGGCTCACGAACCCGAACACCATTGACGGCCGCGCGGCCGCCCATGAGGTGCTCGTTGCGATAGGGCCAGCGTGCGCGGACGCCTTGGCCGCCCGTTTGGATCAGGGCGGGGCGGCAGCCAGGATGCTGGTCGATCTGCTCGGCGAGGTCGGCGGTCGCTCCGACGTCCCGACGCTCGTGGCGATGCTGGAGGGCCCCGAACGCGAGGAAAACCTGGCGGCGGCGGCCTGTACTGCGTTGGGGGCGCTGGGGGGCCCGCAGGCCGAAGTCGCCCTGCGCCATCAGTTGGAGGGCGGCACGGAGATGTTGCGGGTGTACGCACTGGACGCGCTTCGTGCTGCGCGTGCGGTGGTGCCGGTTGCGGAGGTCGAGCCGCTGGTCCAGTCGCCGCTGACTCGGGTTGGTGCGGCCACTGTGCTTGGCCTGTCGGCCGATGTGGCGGCGCTTCCCCTGCTCATCGGGCTGCTCGACAACCCCATGGCGGGCGTTCGGGCGGCGGCAGCGGCGGCCACCGTCCGTTTGCAAGCGGCGCTCGGGGAGCGAGCGTCCATCGTCTCTGGCGCGGTTGCCCGCTTGTCCCCCGCGACGAGGGCCCACATTCGAGCGTTGATCCTGCACCCCGACCACGAGGTGCGGATCGCCGCGATCCGTCTGGCGGGGATGGCCAGCGATTCCGACGCCATCGAGATCGTCTTGTCGGCGATGGATGATCCTCGGATTCACGAAGAGGCGTTTGAGATGGTGCACGCGGTCGGCCCTGCGGCGGCCGCCGCCCTCGGCCGAGCCGCCGAGTCGTTGGACGCGGTCCGCCGCGAGCCGCTGATGAGGTTGGTCGCCGCGCTCGCCCCAGGATCCGCCGACCAGAGACTGATCAACACGATCGTGGGTGCACTGGACGAGCCCGACGACGAGGCTGCGCTGGCTGCCGCCGAGACGCTCCAGAACATGGGCAACCGCAGCTCCTTAGGGGGCCTGTATCGCGCCATGGCGGAGCCCGGCCGACTGGGCGAAGCCGCGGCCGACGCGATGGGGGCCGTCATGGTGCGCGAGGAGGTCGGTCACGCCGACTTGGAGCTGATTGTGGGCACGGCGTGGCCGCAGTCCGGCGCCCTGGCGCAGAACTTGTGTCGCATGGTCGGGAGACTCGAAGACCCGCGATACACGAGTCACTTGGTCGCGGTCTTGGGGTCGCCAGACGTTGGGGTCCGCGTCGCGGCGGCGACGGCCCTGGGCGGACTCAAAGGCGAAAACGAAGGGGCGAGCGTGCTGTCGTTCACGCTGGCGGACGAGGAGCCACAGGTGCGGGCGGCCGCATGCCGGAGCCTGGGGCGCCTGCGCGCGATGTCTGCGTGGCAATCGCTCGTGGCCGCGACGAACGACGACTCGGCCATGGTCCGCGCAGCTGCGGTTGCGGCGCTCGTGTGCCTGGATAACCCGATCACGCTGGCCCGGCTGCGTGCGGTCATCGCCGAGGATCCAATGCCCAGCGTGGTTGTGCAGGCGATCGCGGGACTTGGCCGCTCCGCGCTCGACCAGGACCTGACGATGCTGATGAGCCTGTGCACGTCGGCCGACTTCGAGGTCGTCAAGGCGGCTGCACGCGCCTTGGGTGGGTTCTCCGTGCACCGGGCCACGGCGGCGCTGCTTGGGTTGCTGGGGCACACACGCTGGGACGTGCGCTGGACGGCCGCCGAGGTGCTCGCCGAGCGCAACGATCCGACTGCATTGGCCCCCCTGGCCGCACTGGCGGCGTCCGAGGAGGACCCGCACGTGCGCCGCTCGATCGACTTGGCCATCGAGGCATTGCGATCGCTGGGGGCAGGGTAGTGGCCAGGGGCCGCGACTGGCCGCACCTCCGCCCGCCCACGGGTCCGCTCTCTGCCAGCGGCCGCCCGTCCATGACGGAGGAAGAGGCGCGACTCATCCAGGAGAGCGTTCACCAGTACTGCGGGCTGTCCCACGGGCTGGACTCGACCTTCTTCCTCGAGCGGAGAATCGGGCCGCGCCTCGAAGCCCTGGGCCTATCGAGCTACCGCGAGTACTACCACTACCTCCGCTATGATCCCGCGGGGCCCCAGGAACTCGAGGGGGTCGTCGAGCGCATCACCACGCACGAGACCTACCTGTTTCGCGAGCAGTACCAGCTCGACGCGTTCCAGTTCGAAGTGATCCCAGAGCTGGCGACGCGCCTGGCCGACCGCAATCGGATCCTGGTCTGGAGCGCCGGTTGCTCGACGGGCGAAGAGGTCTACACCCTGGGTATCATCCTTCACGAGCACCCCGAACTCGCCGGCTGGGCGACGCGCGTCGTGGGGTCCGACATCAGCCGGAAGGTCGTGGCCCACGCGCGCCGCGGCTGCTACGGCAACTCAAGCTTCCGCACGACGTCCGACACGATCCGGCGCAAGTACTTCAGGGAGCATGACGGAAAG
>Ga0316189_10001136_pt1 | contig 26460 bp, 20 predicted proteins | sample LowCovwburrow_MG_FD_204930 | JGI IMG/M metagenome (GOLD analysis project Ga0316189, IMG submission 204930) | Coastal sediment microbial communities from Maine, United States - Lowes Cove worm burrow | ecosystem: Environmental > Aquatic > Marine > Coastal > Sediment | place: USA: Maine... | reverse complement strand
CCGCGTCATTCAACTCTTGAGCCTTGGGTAGGTCTTGTTCTACCAAAATTACTCCTGCGCTACTCAAACTCTGCAGCAGTGATGCAAACTCCGAGAGTATTTCAGTGCTAACGCCAGCATGAAAAAAGGCTTTAGGAACTCCCAGTCGTAAACCTTTTAATTGCACTACTGGTAGATTGGTAAAATCATCCGATAGAACCGAGTCGATGATAGCCAAATCCTCTAGTGAACGTGTTATCGGGCCAACCGTATCTAAACTTGGCGCCAACGGTGCTACACCACTATTGTCATAACGACCTGTAGTGGGACGTAAACCATAAAGCCCAGTGTAGGCCGCTGGCACCCTAATAGATGCCGCAGTATCCGAGCCCATGGCAATTGGCAACATGCGTGCTGCCACCGCTGCTGCACCACCACCACTAGAACCACCGGCTATACGCGACTGGTCGTAGGGGTTAAGCTGCTGCCCATAGTGTGAGTTATAGCCATTTGAACCATAAGCCCATTCCTGGGCATTGTTCTTACCAAAAATAATGGCATCCGCCGCAAGTAGGCGATCCACCAACGGCGCATTTCTGGTTGGCGTAAAACTCGCAAACTTGTTTGTGCCAAAAGTGGTTGGCAACTCTTTGGTTGAGATTAGATCCTTCAATGAAACAGGAATACCAAATAATGGGCCAAGCGTAGCCCCGCTTGCGCGTTTGGCATCTGCAGCTCTAGCGCTTTGCATTACCTTTTCGGGCTCATGACTAATAAATGCATTTAAGGCATCATCATGATCCGCAGTTTGTGCGAGTAAGCTTTGCATGTAACTAGTTACTAAAATCTCGCCTGATTTCAAGCGAGGCAGAATTTGATGCGCGCTCATCTCGCGTAGCTCTGCATCACTGACTAAGCGACTTTTGCCGGCGTCGCTATCCAAACTCTCATTTAAATCGGCTGTAAGCTGGCAAGCTGTTAGCAGCAACAGCGTAAATGAAATAAACACACAGTTTCTAAGGCTCAAGGAATTATTCTCCACATTGTAAAAAAACAAAAAGCCGTACGAAAATAGATTCATACGGCTTCTTTGTACATACAAACTAAATTAGAATCGCATACGCGCTTCCACACCGATGGTTCGAGGACGGTTGATAACTAAACGTTGACGACCGGGCGTTTCAGCGGCAATAGAGCGGCTGTCTGCTAGGTTGGCACGTTCATCTGTTACATTATCTACAAACAAGGTTACTTCAATTTTATCTTTAACCGCGCTCAATCGAATATTGGCCGCAGACCAAGACTCGCGCAGACGTTGGGTTTCGGCTGACGCTTCATTGTTCGAGCTGAAGCTTTCGCCATAGTAGTTAGCATCTGCTCTGAAAATACCACCCCAATCACTATTAAATTCAAAGTCGTATTGCAGACTACTTGTTACCGTCCATTCTGGAACACCCTGGATTTTATCACCAACTCTTACACCAGCTACACCACCAGTGTCGGTAATTTCTGCATTGGTGTAACCCGCACCGAAGGTCAGCGCAAGGTTGTCAGTTGGTGCCGCATTAATCTCTACCTCAAAGCCTTTGCTTTCTGCTTCACCAGCATTGTCAGTGAATTGAAAACCACAAGCCAACCGATTCAGCTGCTGAATATCAGTCCAATCAATAAAGAAAGCAGCTGCGTTCAAGGTCACTGTGTTTTCAGCCAAAGTGCTCTTGAATCCCAACTCATAGCTCCACAACTCATCTGAATCAAAGGTGGTTGCATTCGATGGGTCAAGTCCGAGTGTGGCTAACTCCGCGCCACACAAGCTGGCAGGCACGTTACCGTTTACACCACCAATGCGGAAGCCTTTGGCAGCCGTGGAGTAGATATTCAAATTTTCATTAGCTTCATACTGAACAGAAACTTTTGGGTTGAAACCATCTTCGCTTTGCTTTTCGTCAAATGAGGTAGGCCCGCCATTGGCAAAGCCATCTGAACTATTGACCGCAGCAACGCTGGTGTCATAGTATCGACCGCCAGCGGTGACAGACCATGCATCATTAAACTCATAGTTAAGTTCTCCAAACACGGCAAATTCTTCAATATCGGTGATAGTCGATGTTACGAAAATCAAATCACCAGGAACGATATCTGCTGGCGCACCAATAAAAGCGTTCAAGGCTGCATTTACGCCGGGCTGCAACGCAGCGGGGTAACGATGATCAAAAGTCAAATCCTCGTAATACACTCCTGCCGTAAATTGCACTGGGCCTTCGTAATCGCTACTAAAACGCGTCTCATGACTGATGCTCTCATAATCTTCGATGGTTGAGATCGGTGAAGCTAAAGGATCAATAGGGATACCAATTACAGCATCGTACAAAAAGTGCAAAAACGTGGTTTCTTCTTCTGTCTCATCTGTTTCACGCGTGTAATAAGATGTCGTGGAACTAACATTTCCATTAGCAACGTCCCAATCAAGTGTGCCGCTGGCAACAACCCAATCATCGGTGCCAGGCTCCTCTATGTCAAAAAACCTAACCTGTTCCGTGCTTTCAGGATCTATATCCGCAAACGGCAAGCCATCGGCATCTACGCTTTGAAACATTACTTTTGGTCGAAACTCTAAGGTCTCCGAAACCTTGATGGTGGCTGCCAATTGGCCACCAATATAAGATTCATCGTCCACATCTTCATTGCGCCCGAAGTCTGGTGCATTGGTTTGACGTACTATTCCGCGAGTTGCTTCATTCCAAGTTGGTTGGAATACACGATCTTGAACTCCAGACATATCACCATAGTAGGCATTTACACGCATCGCGACTTTATCTTCGATCACTGGAAAATTGTAGTTTGCGTCAAACGAATAATTTTCGCCGCCATCTTCAACAGAAGAAAGCTGCACGTTGACTGAACCTGAGGTCTCATCCAACACAGCTTGCTTAGTAATCAAACGAATGGTGCCGCCCATAGATCGAGCGCCATACAGTGAACCTTGTGGACCACGCAGAACTTCCACTCGCGCTAAATCTACTACTCTAGGTAGTAGGCTAGCATTTACGCGAGTGTCGTCAACGTAAAAACCCGTGGTATTGACACCAAAAACGCCACGTATTGATGGCGAACTTGAGTCAAACCTACCGTCGGCCTCATAGGCCATTGCCAAATTAGGAACCTTAACTGCAAAATCCAATAAGGATTCTGCTCCCATCAATTCCAGTGTTTCGCCACTGACAGCGGTAATCGACAGCGGCACGTCCTGCAATGATGCGGCACGTTTTGTGGCGGTAACGACTATTTCTTCTAATTGCGCATAGGATGCGCCGCTGGATAGCATGATTGCCGTTCCAGCTAGGGCTATTGCAGCCCGATTCATGGATTTAAGCATTTTGTTTACCTCTTATTTTGTCTGCTCTTCTTTACTCTACCTTACTAACTTTTTGTTAGCTTAATTCTAACATTAGCATAAATTTGTCAATTAGATGCTCGACTTTGTTTTTTCTATCGATCGATAGGTACATCAAATTGTAGTCAAAGATCGCTGTGTTTCTTGATCTCGTTAAACTAGCCACCGCGCCTACAACACGCATGATTGCGCACAGAGACAAACCTGTAGAAACTTAACCCGTTAACAATAACTCATGAATCCATGGCTGCACATCATCTAAATGGATGATACCTGCCTTAAGCTAGGGGGTAAATTAAACTCAGACTATTTAAGAATGCCGAGTAGTTTAGAAATCAACTCGCTATTGGAATGCACACCAACCTTGGTGTAGATATTCTGCAAATGGGTTCGCAGTGTAGGCAGGCTTATCTTTAACTGATCTACCAATATTTTATTACTTGCCCCAGTCAGAGCTAATTCGACCACATCCAATTCACGAGGGGTGAGCTCAAACTCCTCCCCCAATGTGGTTCTATCATGTATACGCCTTGGCAAATAAATCTTGTTTAATGTGAATTGTACAAATGGCTGAATTGCCTGCAAACGTCCTAGCTCTCTTTGAGTGAATGGTTGATCTTTGTCATTACGCAATAGACTCAGTACCGCAATAATCCTTTCATTCCTGCGAAAAAACATATCAACATTATGAAAAATACCGTTGGGCTCGAAAAACTCTTTATACAATCGGGTATTCATCCAAGCACTGTCGGTCATCAACATCGAGTTAGAAATCACAATCGTGTCTAAATTATCATAGCGCGAGGGGTGTAAAGGGTCGAACAACCAAAACTTTTTTTGATAATCTTGCGTCATTGCATAAATCTTATCACCCGATGTGATTTCCACATTTAGATCAATGCGCGGCATATAGACATTAAACCGCAGTGCATCAACTGCTAGTTGACGCTCAATAAACTGGAACAACTCTTCCTGGAACTCTTCATGCGATTCAAAATGATTCATTTGAACGCTATCGTTTCTTGCACAAACATCAAGCAATTAGAGCACAATCCGCAACACTGAGCTACATAGCCATGTGTTGAATGATTTATTCAATCTTGAGAAATTAATGACTCTGACCCTTTGATACTGTGACAACTATTCTGTGACAACTATGTAGGTGAACTAAAAGGCAACTATGCATAGTTGCCTTTTAGTAATCAACAATTAAGCTAAGCCTCAGTAGCAGACTTAGAGATTTTTATTTAGCAACCTTCAAGGTTTGAATAGAAGTGTATTCCTCTAGACCATAGGAACCAAACTCAACTCCAAAGCCAGACTGCTTCACGCCGCCAAATGGCGCGTTGGGCTGAATTGCACCGTGCTCGTTGACCCATGCGGTACCGCATTCTAGTCGACTGGCAATTTCAGTGGCCTTGGCTATGTCGTCAGACCATACCGAGCCTCCTAAACCAGATGAACTGCGATTGGCACGTTCGATAACATCGTCAATATCAGAATATTTGATCACGGGTAATAAAGGGCCGAACTGCTCTTCATCTACCAAGCGGTCACCATCCGACTGATCTGCAATAATTGTCGGCTCGAAGAAATATCCAGGGCCATCAATTTCATTGCCTCCGGCAACTACTCGAGCATTGTTTGATTTGGCGTTGCCTAGCAGGTCTTTCACAATGCTTAGCTGTTTGGCATTTTGCAGCGGCCCTAGTTGTGAAGCTTCTTCTAAACCGTTGCCAACAACGGTGCTATTTGCCAGTTCTGCCAAGGCGTTGCAAACCTCTTCGTATTGAGATTCATGCACATATAATCGCTTTAAGGCTGCGCAGGTCTGACCATTATTATGAAAACCTGCACCAAACAATTTTGGCGCAATTGCGGCCACATCTGCCCCAGGCAATACGATGCCTGCATCATTACCACCAAGCTCCAAGGTAAGGCGTTTTAAATTGACTGAAGACGCTTCCATTATGCGTCTTCCGGTAGCGGTAGAACCCGTAAAGATCATTTTGTTAATGTCGCCGTGGCTGCTCATAGCGCCTCCTACCTCGCCCTCACCATGCACTACGTTTATCACACCGGCAGGCAGTACTTCATTGGCCAACTCGAAAAACCGAGTGGTTGCCACAGGTGTAAACGGCGAAGGTTTAATGACCACTGTATTACCGGTGCGCAAGGCAGGCATAACATGCCAAATGGCAATCATAAGCGGCCAATTCCACGGTGTAATAGAGCCGACTACACCAAGCGGTTTGCGGTGAACTTCAATTCTGGTTTCATCATCATCTTGGATAACTTCTACAGGTAGATCTAGGCTTGCGGTAACTTGCGTCCATGCCACCGCCCCACCAACTTCCATACCTGAGCCTATACCGTTAAGCCCCCCCATTGGTTTGCCGCTTTCTTTAGTCACTAACTCCATTAGCTCCGGCATATTTGCTTCTAATAAAGAAGCAAGCTCCATCACTTTGGCTTTACGCGCTTCATCACTGGCAGCCGCCCAAGCAGGAAACGCTGCCCTAGCAGCCGCAACTGCGTCATTCAAATCATCTAAAGTTGAAAAATGACAATGCGCAAACGCTTCTTCAGTCGCCGGATTAAGTACATCGACCAGTTGACTTGATTCACGAGTCGCGCCGTTAATAATCATCTTAGTTTCTATCATGCTGTTACCTTATACAGTGAGTGTGGTGGACTATTTAACTTGAAAACTATAAAGCTGAGTTTTATTGGCGACAATCATCTATTGAGATGATCAGAAGCTATGCTTAGCTAGGTACCAGCGCTATGACGCGTAATGGGCTGCCTGAGCCATCTTCTATTTTCAGTGGTGATGCAACTATTACCGACCCAAACGTTGGCAGCTTGTCGAGATTGGTCAAACACTGTAAACCATATCGACCATTGCCATGCAGAATATTGTGCGCCGGGTAAGGCGGCTCAAAAACATGGCCTTGACCTGCATCTGTTCCAATGGTCTCAACACCCAGACCTTTACAATCTCGTTGATGAACTAAAAATTCAATCGCACTAGGATCAGGCCCGGGCGTGTGTGCGCCATCGTCTGCTAGGTTGGTATAGGCTGGCGTACCAACTTTATTCGCCCAACCCGTATGAAACATAATCCAGGCCTGGGGCGGTATCTGGCCATGCTTAGCTTCCCATTCAATAATATGCGTTTCGGTTAGTACAAAGTCGGCATTGGCTGCGCACTGCTCGGTAAAATCCATCACTACCGCAGGCGCGATAAACTCACTTGCCGGTAATTTATCTACCGTGGCGTCTGGAATGTCTTTGCCGGTAACCCAATGCACCGGTGCATCAAAATGGGTGCCGGTATGCTCGTTCATACTAATGTTGTTCCAATACCACATTGGCCCACTTTCATTGTACTGAGAAATTGTTTCGCGTTTGAACGGTGCGCATTGTGCAAATTCTTCAGGCAGAACCAATACCGGGAAATCCGGTGATAAAACATTGGTCAAATCGACCACTTCAATCCCACCAGTGGCTATACCACTTACTAAGTTTTCTAGAGTTTTTGCGTTGGCCATCTCATTCTCCACAAGTGTGAGCTTATTGTTTTTGTTACCGCTCATGATAAATACTTTAGGCTTAAAACAAAAGCGTCACGTAAGAAAAACTTATTTTTCTTGTCGGCAGTTGCAACACACGGTATTTAGGAGCCTCTGATTAAGTGGTTTTGGCGCATGCATTCTCACTGATCGCGCAGATCAATCACTCTTTGCGCCTTACCTTCAGATCTGGCTACTTGCCCTTCGTCTTTAACGTCAATTGCCGCCGATATACCGATCATATCTTTTATTCGCTTAGCCAATTCGCTTGCAGCAGCCTCTTTATCGACACTGTCATCAAGACGCTCGCAGCTCACCGTTACCGCATCTAAGTTACCTTTTTTGCGCAACTCAATTTGATAATGTGGGCTCAGACCTTTAACTGCCAAAATCTGCTCTTCAACTTGCGTTGGGAATACGTTTACACCACGCACAATCAGCATGTCGTCGGTACGACCGGTAATTTTTTCCATCCGTCGCATCGGACGTGAAGTGCCGGGCAATAGACGAGTTAGGTCACGCGTTCGATAACGAATAATCGGCATAGCTTCTTTCACCAGCGAAGTGAACACCAACTCGCCTATTTCTCCGTCAGGCAAAACCTCACCAGTTTCAGGGTTTACTATTTCGGGATAGAACATGTCTTCCCAAATTGTAGGTCCATCTTTTTTGTCCACGCATTCCTGCGCCACTCCAGGCCCCATCACTTCTGACAAACCATAAATATCCACCGCGTCGATACCCAAGCGTTGTTCTATCTCGAGTCGCATCTCATTGGTCCACGGCTCAGCGCCAAAAATACCAATTTCAAGAGAGCAACTTCTAGGGTCGATGCCCTGCTTCTCAAACTGATCAATCAAATTAAGGCAATAAGAGGGTGTCACGGTTATAATTCGCGGCTTGAAGTCCTGAATCAATTGAACTTGTTTTGGCGTTTGGCCACCTGACATCGGCACCACGGTACAACCCAATCGCTCAGCGCCATAGTGAGCACCTAAACCACCAGTAAACAATCCATAGCCATAAGCATTGTGCAAGATGTCTCCTGGCCTACCACCTGCCGCACGAATACTTCGAGCTACAACGTTTGCCCAAGCATCAAGATCATTGCGTGTATAGCCAACCACGGTTGGCTTGCCAGTGGTACCACTGGATGCATGTACTCGCACTACCTCCTCTCGGGGTACAGCAAACATCCCAAATGGGTAATTATCACGTAAATTTGCTTTCACGGTAAACGGTAACTTTGCCAAATCATCCAGTGACTCGATATCATCTGGGTGTGCGCCAGCCGCATCAAAGCTTGAACGATAAAATTCCACATTGTCATAGGCGTGCTTGACTGACCACTTCAGGCGTTGCAACTGCAGTTGTCTCATCTCATCTATTGATGCTTTTTCGAGCGGCTCAAGATCAGCCAAGTTTTGATTACTATGGGTAATTGGTACAGTCATGTTCTATCTCCGCTCAATAATAATTGCTATGCCCTGCCCTACACCTATGCACATTGTGCAAAGTGCATAGCGCCCATCAGTATGCTCTAGTTGATTTACCGCAGTAGTAATTAACCTAGCTCCAGACATTCCTAGCGGATGTCCCAACGCGATGGCGCCGCCATTAGGGTTGACTCGCTGATCATCATCAGCCAAACCCAAGTAACGAGATACCGCCAAGCCTTGAGCTGCAAAAGCTTCATTGAGCTCGATGGTATCCATGTCATCGATACTCAGCCCAGTCATTGATAACAGCTTGCGAACAGCTGGCGCTGGACCAAACCCCATAATACGTGGCTCTACGCCTGCGGTTGCCATAGCCAACACGCGCGCGCGTTTATTTAAGCCATACTGCTCAACCGCTTGCTCAGATGCCAACAGCAAAGCACAGGCGCCATCATTTACACCAGAGGCGTTACCTGCGGTTATCGTGCCACCAGCTTTAAACGGTGTGCCCAGTTTATTCAAAGCTTCAATCGTGGTATCGGCTCTGGGGTGTTCATCTTGGCTTACAATGAGATCGTCTTTTTTTCGTTGCGGTACGCTAACTGGAATAATCTCTTTTTCAAAAAAACCTGACTTCTGAGCGGCCGATGCGCGAAGCTGGCTACGCAGAGCAAACTCGTCTTGGTCAGCGCGCGATATACCAAATTGTTCCGCCACGTTCTCAGCCGTTTCCGGCATTGAATCAACTCCGTATTGCTCCTTCATTAGCTTATTAACAAAGCGCCAACCAATTGTGGTATCGAAAACAGTGTTGGCTCTACTGTAGGCTTGCTCCGCTTTTGGCATAACAAAGGGCGCACGAGACATGGATTCAACACCGCCAGCAATCATTAAATTTACTTCGCCACTCTTAATTGCTCGGGACGCCGTACCGACGGCATCCATCCCCGAACCACACAGACGATTAATGGTGGCCGCTGGCACATCGATTGGCAAACCGGCTAACAAAGCTGACATTCTGGCTACATTGCGATTATCTTCACCCGCCTGATTTGCACAACCATAAATCAAATCATCGACCTGGGCCCAATCCACTGCGGGATTACGCTGCATCAACGCAGCTATAGGAACAGCACCTAGATCGTCAGGACGAACTGAAGATAATGATCCTCCATAACGGCCAATGGGGGTACGAATTGCGTCACAAATATAAGCTTGATTCATAGTAAAACTGTGTGTATGTATGAAATGTTAATTAAATTCTATCTAGGTACTGAATCTACAACAGCCCCGCCTAGCTCAAAGGAAATGCCGTTAAAAATTGCGACTAATTTTCCTGCAGGATTAGTCACTTTCACTTGATAGATTCCAGTTAATTTACCGCGCGATTGCTGTTCTGCTGTGGCAATTAATTGCTCACCCACGTTGGCGGGGCGGATAAAACTAATAGAAAAATTTTGCGCAACCGTTACACGGTTGCAGGAGTTACAGGCATGAGCAAAGGCCGTGTCTGCCAAGGTTGAAATCAAACCGCCCTGACACATACCGTGACCGTTGGCAAATTCTGGGCGTACTTCCATGCTTAACTCAGCGCACCCAGAGCCAACTTTTTTCACCTCAATACCCAACATCTGTGCACAGTAATCGGTGGAGTGCATTTGCGCTGAAACTCGCTCTGCAAGAGAGTCAGTCCGATCTTCATTCATGTGGCAAACTGTTCATTGAGTAGCCAAGGAGAACAACGATAGCGCTCCTCGCCATAACTCTTTTGCAGATTAGCCAGTACCAAGACCACATTTGAAAAGCCTAAACGTACGCCCCATTCTATTGGTCCTTCCGGATAATTGACGCCCAATTTCATCGCAACATCAACGTCTTCGGCTTTGCAAACGCCTTGATTAACCGCATCGGCAGCCTCGTTGACTAGGCAACAAACTGTGCGCATTAATAACATACCAGGCAGATCTTTAATCACACATACTCGCTTGCCCATAAGTGCGAACAAAGACGCAGCGTCTTGCACTGCTTGCTCGCTGGCTTGCTTTGCCACCGAGATAGCGATGCTTTCTGCACTTGTATAGCTACGTGCCAAATCAAATACCACTAAGTCGTCATGGTCGCAATTAGCAGCACGCTGAGTTGCGGTTAAACCATTACTTAAATAGAGCCGCGTATTGCCTATCTGAAGATAAGCTGCCTCTGCTGACTGACGCTCAACATTCACCTCATTCTGTTCTAATAAGCTTACCAATTCAGCGGCAATGCCAAGCTCTCCGAACACGGTTATGGAATTAGAAGCATCTGATGCTTGAAAACTGGGTAGATATTCTGCCGCTACATTTGCTGATTGAGGATAGCTGTAATAACCTTTGCCGCTCTTACGACCAAGCAAACCACCCGCCACCATTTCGGCTTGTAGCACCGATGGCTGAAAGCGCTTATCGCAATAATAAGCTTGGTAAACCGATTCAGACACAGCTAAATTAATGTCTTGCCCGATTAAATCCATAAGTTCGAACGGCCCCATTCGAAAGCCGCCACTGCTACGCATTACCTGGTCTATGGTTGCCACGCTGGCCGCTTGTTCATTAAGTGAGCGTAGGGCTTCGGCATAATAAGGTCGGGCTATTCTATTAACGATAAAGCCTGGCGTAGACTTAGCGTGCACCGGCGTTTTACCCCATTGCTGCGCAATATCAAATACCGCGTCTGCCACCTCTTGTGAGGTGTGCAAACCGCTAACCACCTCCACCAACTTTAAGACCGCCGCTGGGTTGAAGAAATGCATGCCAATTAATCGCGTAGGGTTTTCAAGCTTGGCCGCGAGCGCCGATATGGAAATTGAAGATGTGTTGCTAGCAATAATGGTTTGCTCACCGCACAAGCTTTCAAGCTCTTTAAAAACCGAGCGTTTAACATCCAAGTTCTCTACGATCGCCTCAACAACAAGACCAGCGTCAGCTAAGGCGCTAATTTGGTCGGCTGGCGTGATTCGCGCACATAGTTCATCGACTTCCTGCTGCGATTTCCTACCCCGCTCGACCAGCTTGGCCAATCCGCTGCGAATTGACTGCACGCCGTTTTGGGCCGCATCTGCTGCCACATCAAACAACACAACACTATGGCCTGCATTGGCGGCAACCTGAGCAATGCCGGCGCCCATGGTGCCAGCACCGATCACCCCGACCTTAGTTTGTTTATTTAGCATAGGCATCGGTGCTCTACTTTCCTTGGTAGTTAGGTTCGCGTTTATTCATGAATGCATCAACCCCTTCACGATAGTCATCTGTGCGCCCAGCAACGCCTTGAAGATCACGTTCTAGATCTAATTGCTCATCCAAGGTATTAAGAGATGAAACCCGAATCGCTCGCTTTATTAATGCCAAGCCTTTAGTCGGGGCTTTGGCCAGCTGTTTGCCTAAGGCTGTAACCTCAGATAATAGCTCTTCATCATCGAATACTTTATAAATCATGCCCATTGCCTGCGCATCATCAGCTTTCACTTTTTCGCCCAGCAAACATAAGCTAAGTGCTCGTGATTGACCGACTAAACGCGGCAGCGTCCATGTACCTCCTGAATCCGGCACAAGACCCAACTTATTGAAGGATTGAATAAAGCTGGCTGAACGAGCTGCGAACACAATATCGCAGGCCAAGGCAATGTTTGCACCTGCCCCTGCAGCCACACCATTTACCGCACATAGCACCGGCATTTCCAAGTTGGTGATATTGCGAATCATCGGATTATAATTTTTCTCAACCGATTCGGCTAAATCCGGCATTTCTTCGGATGCCGCCACTGAACGATCGCTGAGATCTTGACCCGCGCAAAATCCGCGACCGTTACCAGTAATAACTAAGCAACGTATGGCTCTGTCTTTTTTAATTCGCTTAAAGGCATCTTTGACCTCGGCATGCATTTCAGTGTTAAAGCTGTTTAGCCGATCAGGTCGATCCCAAGTAAGGACAGCTAGTCCTTCGCTTACATCAAGTTGAATATTTTGATAATCATTGTCAGTCATACTATTGATTCCTAGTGGCTACTCTCTTGAGTAATTCCGAAGTTGTTGTATTTGTTTGCAGGCTATTTATTTCCAGGAAAGGCCGGCTTGCGTTTTTGCTGGAACGCAGAAATACCTTCTGCCGCATCCTCAGCCACCACCAATCTTAGAAATTCCGCCCGCTCCTGGTCAAGCCCCTCAACTAAACCTACTTCATAAGAATTGAGAATGGCAGCCTTAATGGCGCGAGTTGCTGTGCCTGCCTTACTAGCTATGGTAGCAGCTAACGCCAACGAGCGATCCAAGCACACTTCAGGTTGCACCACTTCTGAAATCAAACCAATTCGCAAAGCTTCTCGCGCACTAATAATTTCACCACTAAGCATCAGCTTCATTGCAACCGCTTTCCCTACCAGACGAGTGAGGCGCTGAGTGCCTCCTGCTCCAGGCATCAAACCAAGATTAACCTCTGGCTGTCCGAATTTAGCGCTTGCTGCGCCAATAACAATATCTGCATTCATCATTAGCTCACATCCGCCACCTAGAGCAAAGCCATTTACCGCCGCAATCAGGGGTTTTGGAAACTCTCTAATAGCCTTCCATGCCATCTGTCGTTCTTGCTCTGGGAATTTGCCCTGCGCCGCCAGTTGCAACTCATCAATGTCGGCCCCTGCTGCAAATGCTCTGGAGCTCCCTGTGAGTACAACACATCGCACAGCGTCATCACAATTTAATCTGTCTAGTTCCGCCGCTAACTGCGACAGCACCTGCGTATTAAGCGCATTTAAAACATTGGGGCGATTGAGTTGAATTAGTCCTACTCCCTGAGCTGGGAATGATATGAGCAAGTTATCGGTCATTGATTTATTAGTTTGATATTTTGGAACGCGGATAATACAAAGCGCAAAGTTTACCTCATGTAATTTTAATATGATACATAATTTTGACATAGCTTGATTATAATGTATCATATTGGCTTTAGGGCGCTTGTCCCTTACGCACCTTTGCGCAGCACTTTTAAACAACACCAAATTACTAAATGCCCTGTTACGAATTAAATGGTATACGCCCTGTAGTGAAGCCTAGTGCTTTCGTACATCCGCTCGCGGTATTGATCGGTGATGTCATCGTATACGAAAATTGCTTTGTCGCCCCGTATGCCGTAATGCGGGGTGATTTTGGCCGTTTAATTCTTGGCCCGGGCGCCAACCTACAGGACAACTGTTGCATGCATGGCTTCCCTGGCAGCGATACCATTGTTGAAGAAAATGGCCATATTGGTCATGGCGCTATCCTGCATGGCTGCGTGGTAAAGAAAAATGCGCTTATCGGAATGAATAGCACCATCATGGATAATGCGGTCATTGGTGAGAACAGCATCGTGGCGGCCAACTCCTTCGTAAAAGCTAATTTTGAGATCAGCGCTAACTCCTTAGCTGCAGGCAGCCCAGCAAAAGTTATTCGCGAATTGCGCGCAGAAGAGATTGCCTGGAAATCCGAGGGTACGGTTGAATATCAAAAGCTGGCCGAGGCCTATCTTACTGGCTTGAACGAAGTTGAACCGGACATTGAAATACACTCTGACCGCGCACGTAACCAGCGCTCTACATTCACAACTAAACCGAAATAAGAATAGACAAATATGAAACTACAAAGCTACGCACACGGTGAATGGTTCGAATCCTCGGCCAGCGGAGTAATCCTTGATAGCGCTATTACCGGTGAGAAAATTGCCGAGATAAGCAGTGCCGGCCTAGACTTTGGGGACATGGTTAAGTACGCACGCGAAGTTGGCGGGCCTGCGCTAATGAAATTTTCTTTTCATGAACGTGCCTTGATGCTCAAAAACTTAGCGGCCTATCTACTAGAGCGCAAAGAACTGTTTTATGCTTGCTCCAAAGATACCGGCGCTACCCGCAGTGACTCATGGGTGGATATAGAGGGCGGAATTGGCACGCTATTTGCCTATTCCAGCAAGGCTCGAATCGAAATGCCAAATAGTCGAGTCTATATGGATGGTGGGCTTGAACGCTTATCACGCAATGGAACCTTTGTTGGCCAGCATATTTACACGCCAATCCAAGGCGTAGCGGTACATATCAATGCCTACAACTTTCCTTGCTGGGGAATGTTAGAGAAACTTGCACCTGCCATCATTGCTGGAATTCCATGCATTGTGAAACCTGCCAGTCAAACTGCCTTTTTAACTGAGTTGATGGTCAAACATATGGTTGATTCTGGAATATTACCAGCAGGCTCAATTCAATTGATTTGCGGTAGTACAGGTGATTTGCTAAGCCATATGACTTACCAGGACTTGGTAAGTTTCACCGGCTCAGCCAGCACCGGTTTGATGTTAAAAAAACACGATACCATTGCCAATGAAAACACCCGTTTCATAATGGAGGCCGATTCTTTGAATTGCTCGATTCTTGGTCAAGATGTACAACCGGGCTCTGTTGAATTCGGTTTGTATATCAAGGAAGTAGCCAATGAAATGACCACCAAGGCTGGGCAAAAATGTACTGCCATTAGGCGCGCCATCGTACCAACTGACCGACTTGATGCCGTAGCAGAAGCACTGTCAGCTCGACTGGCCAAAACCATAGTCGGTAACCCAGATAACGAAACAGTGCGTATGGGAGCATTGGCAGGACAAGATCAACGCCAAGACGTGTTAAGCAAAATCAAACAACTAAGAAGCCAAAATGAAATCGTGTTTGGTAACCCAGACCACGTAGACGCTTTAGATGCAGATTCGAAAAAAGGCGCCTTTCTATCGCCTATCTTGCTTACAGCGAATAATGCCAGCGATACCAACGCGCATGACATTGAAGCATTTGGCCCGGTCAGCACTCTAATTCCCTACACTGACACACAAAACGCCATTGAGATTGCCGCTCAAGGCAAAGGCAGCCTAGTTGGTTCGCTGATCACGGCGGACAAAGACATCGCGCGTGAAGTGGTTATCGGCGCGGCGGCACATCATGGCCGCATGCTAATTCTAAATGTAGAATGTGCAAAAGAATCCACCGGTCATGGCTCGCCCTTACCACAGATGATTCATGGTGGCCCTGGGCGCGCTGGTGGAGGCGAAGAACTGGGTGGCATCCGCGGTGTTAAACATTATATGCAACGCACCGCAATTCAAGGCTCGCCCGATATGCTTAGCGCCGTTACTGGTACTTGGGTACCAGGTAGCTCACGCAATACTGACACCATCCATCCCTTCAAGAAGCACTTCGAAGAAATCGAAATAGGCGATACGGTCATATCCGAAAAGCGTGAAGTAACTTTAGACGACATAGAAGCCTTTGCCGAGCTAACAGGCGATAAGTTCTACGCCCATATGGATGAAGAAGCAGCCGCTAAGAACCCATTTTTTGATGGACGCGTCGCCCATGGTTATCTACTTATCTCGGCGGCAGCGGGTCTCTTTGTATGGCCAGGCGAAGGACCAGTATTAGCCAATACTGGTCTAGAGAACTTATCCTTTCAAAAACCAGTTTATCCTGGCGACGTTATTCAAGTTCAATTTACCTGTAAGCAAAAGAAGGACCGCCTCACTGATATTTGGGGCGAAGTACGTTGGGACACAACCATTGTCAACCAAGATGGCGAAGTGTGTGCAAATTACGATGTATTAACCGGGGTAGCCAATCAGGGGAAGCTCTAATCAAGTCATGAATATTTCATTTCCGCCAAAAACGCGCAATTTTTTCGTTGCAAACCTTCGCAATAGCTCGCTATTAGGTGCGTTTCGCGCCTCGAACTTGAACGTTTTGGACGGCCTGAAATTATGCAGACTTAATCAGTGCTTCCCTAAATTTTGAGGACACTTTAATGAGTAGTGAAAATAAAAGACAAGCACATTTTGATGAGCATATTGCGAAAGATCAGCGCGTTGAACCGCGTGACTGGATGCCTGAAAAATATAGAAAAAATTTAATTCGGCAGATGAGTCAGCATGCGCATTCCGAAGTGATTGGCATGCAACCGGAAGGTAACTGGATTAGTCGAGCGCCTACCCTGCACCGTAAGATCGTGCTATTGGCAAAAGTTCAAGACGAAGGTGGCCACGGTTTGTATTTATACAGCGCCGCTGAAACTCTGGGCATTACCCGCGAAGAAATGATCGAAGCTCTACACGAAGGCCGTGCGAAGTATGCCTCTATTTTCAATTACCCATCACTGACCTGGGCCGATGTTGGGGCCATAGGCTGGCTAGTTGATGGCGCAGCAATCGTTAATCAAATTTCCTTGCAGCGTACTTCTTATGGGCCGTATTCGCGCGCCATGATTCGCATTTGTAAAGAAGAAAGTTTTCATCAACGCCAGGGCTATGAGAGCCTAATGATTTTGGCGCAAGGTAGCCCTGAACAAAAAGCCATGGCGCAGGATGCACTGGACCGCTGGTGGTGGCCTTCACTAATGATGTTTGGCCCACACGACGGCGAATCAGCCCACAGTCAACAATCGATGCAATGGAAAATCAAACGTAAGAGCAACGATGATCTACGGCAAGCTTTTGTCGATCAATCAGTGCCTCAGGCCGAATACCTTGATCTAAAGATCCCTGATCCAGACTTAAAATGGAATAAAGAAACGGGCCATTATGATTTTGGTGAAATCGACTGGGAAGAGTTTAAACAGGTAATTAGCGGCAACGGCTTTTGTAACCGTGATCGGATAGCCAACCACAAGAAGGCACATAACGACGGCGAATGGGTTCGCGATGCATTGCATGCCTACGAAACCAAGAAACGCGACCGTGTAAAAGCGGCTTGAGCGATTGTTAAGTTATCAGAAAGAACGAGAAATTCATGAAAAAATTATTACCATTGTACGAAGTATTTGTCCGTTCCAGCCGGGGCTTAGACCATAAACACGTTGGCAGCCTACACGCTGAAGACCCTGCACAAGCGCTCGAGTATGCCCGAGATTGTTATGCTAGACGCAGTGAAGGTGTCAGCATCTGGGTTGTTAAGTCGAGCAACATTGTATCTTCACAAGAGGACGATGCTGAATCGTTCTACGACCCATTGGACGACAAGCCTTACCGCCACGCAACACATTACGTGCTGCCTGACCCTGTTAACAATATGTAAGGCTATCTGCGATGACAAATTCAAATAACGATTTAATAGATTACGTCACTGGGCTCGGCGATGACTCTCTAATCCTCGGCCAACGCATTGCAGAATGGTGTAGTAAAGCACCATTTCTGGAAGAAGATTTGGCACTAACCAACGTCGCGCTAGACTTTCTCGGCCGTGCACAAATGTTTTATAACTATGCAGCCGAGCTACACAATGCTGACCTAGGTACTGATAAAAGTGTTGATCGGATCACAGCTGATGACATCGCTTATTTGCGGGATGCGCGAGAATATAAAAACACCTTAATTCATGAACTGCCTATAGGCGATTTTGCCTATACCATGGCACGTCAATTTTTAATCGATAGTTTTGGCGTGCAGTTTATGACTGAGCTTGTTAAGTCATCGGATAAAACCGTATCAGGTATTGCCGCTAAGGCCATCAAAGAGTGCCGCTACCACCTGCGACGCAGCAATGATTGGGTTTTACGCCTCGGCGACGGAACCCAAGAGAGCCATGAGCGAATCCAGACAGCCTTCAATCAACTATGGGGTTATACATCCGAACTATTTGAAATGACAGCCAGCGAAACAGCTCTGCTAACTGTAAATATATCGGTAGACACAACCGTATTGAGAGATGCCTGGCTTAAGCAAGTCAGCGATACCCTAAAGCAAGCCACACTTGAATTGCCTAAAGATGAATGGCAGATAAACGGCGGTCGAGCTGGCATTCATACCGAACATCTGGGGCAAGTTCTGTCTGAACTACAATACCTGCAAAGAGCCTATCCAGGCTTAAGCTGGTAAAAAGCGAGTCTACTACGGTGAATACGCCTACTCCAAACCTGGAATCCGATGTTGATCGCCTTTGGTCATTACTGGAGCAGATAACTGACCCCGAAATACCCGTTATTTCTATCCGCGAACTTGGGATACTCAGGGATATACGTCTTGAGGGCGATACCGTTGCAGTGGTCATCACTCCGACCTACTCCGGATGTCCTGCCATGCGCGAGATTCGACAGGACATCAGCAAACTTCTAAGCACTGCAGGTTTTGAAAAGGTGTTGGTAGAAACACAATTATCTCCTGCCTGGACAACAGATTGGATTACGCCTGCAGGCGCGAAAAAATTGCACGACTATGGCATTGCTCCTCCGCAACCTCGCGGTCAAGCAAACATCCGCTGCCCCTTGTGCTCTTCTGACAATACAAAACTCATTAGCGAATTTGGGTCAACTGCCTGTAAAGCGCTCTACCAGTGCAACGCATGCCTTGAACCCTTCGATTACTTTAAATGCATTTAACCCGGATTATGTATTAGAAATCTACTACGAATGAAAGTAGCTTTGAAAACAATGACTTTCTCGAATTATTTCGCTCACCATAGAGTGACTATGGCATCGCCAAATAATCCTTCGAAAGCCCTTGTTTTCTTTGCTCTTTTCCTTCTCGCAATGATCCCTAATGCATAATCCGGGTTTAACTCAGACCATGCATTAAAAGCCCACTGCCAACACACATTAAAAATTATGAAATTCCATCCACTAGTAATTAGCGAAATTCGAAAGGAAACCGACAGCTCTGTTTGTTTGAGCTTTGATGTTCCGGCGGAGTTGAAAGAAGAATATGAATTTGTCCAAGGCCAATACCTAACGCTCCAGGCAACGATTAACGGAGGGCCGGTGCGACGTTCTTATTCGATCTGTTCAGGAGTTGATGATGAACGCCTACAAGTTGGCATAAAGGAAGTTGAAGGCGGCCTTTTCTCGACTTTTGCCAATCAAGATCTTAAGGCTGGAGACAGCCTCGAAGTAGCCGCACCTGAGGGGAATTTTCATACCCCCCTAGATGCAAGCCAAGCCAAGAAGTATATGTGCATTTGCGCTGGCAGTGGCATCACCCCAATTTTATCAATCGTAAAATCGGTCTTATCCGGCGAGCCCAATAGTCAGGTAACACTTTTATACGGCAATAAAAATTCCAATACCGTGATGTTTAAACAAGCACTTAGTCACCTTAAGAATAGGTATATGGAGCGTTTCCAATGGGTAAACATTCTCAGCACCGAACAACAAGATGCAGAGGTTTTATTCGGGCGACTCGACAATAAAAAAGGCGGCGAACTGCAAGCAAAGAAGCTGATTGATATTCCGTCCACCGACGAATTTTTTCTATGCGGCCCTGAGTCAATGATCACCAGCGTATCACGCGGCTTACGCAGCAGCGGGATCGACGAATCACACATTCACTACGAGTTGTTTTTCAGCTCTGCGGAAGACGCCCAAGCAGTGGTAAAAAAGCATCACGAAAGGGTCGAGAAGTACGCTGGTCAAACCAGCGCTGTTTCAGTCAAAGTCAGCGGCCGCACAGTATTGTTTGACTTGAGTAAAGATGGTGAAAATATTCTAGACGCGGCAATGAACAATGGTGCTGATTTACCATTTTCCTGCAAAGGCGGTGTCTGCGCCACTTGCAAGGCCAAAGTGGTAGAGGGTGACGTAGAAATGGATATCAACCACTCCCTCAGCCAACAAGAGATAGACGACGGTATGGTACTAACCTGTCAAGCTCACCCAACCAGCGATAATCTTGTAATTGACTTTGATCAGATCTAGCTCAAGCTTAAATACAAACAAAGGCCATTTTGCCATTTTTTGCTTGGATTGGTACACATACTTCTTCTTCGCTCGACTGGATAATACCCCCTGAGACCTTAACCTGGTATAGCCCGCCATTGCCATATTCTGTGAACCCTGTTGTGGGGTTGGTGTTAGGTGATTTATTTTGGATTGTTAAGTAATAAGTGCTGGGCGCGAGTTCCCCAACAAAATTCAAGACGTTACTAGTTGGATTATTCGAAGGATTTTCCTGTGCCACAATACTGCCCACGGAGTTTCGTAAGGTGGCACGCATTGAGAAATTAGCACCGGTTCCACTTGAGTTATTGCCCTCAAACAAAGGGCGAGCACTAACAGTGACTTCACTTGATTTGGCTTGCTTGAAAGAGTAACCGTCGATGTCTCTACCAAGACCTTGGGGTTGGATCAAGCCAATTTCGTTGCCCCCAGAACTACTGATTTCCTTTGCCTGACTATTACTATTACCCACATCATCAGGCACTGTACCCAGTTTTCCTTTGATTATATTAAGATCATTCTGCGTTTGGTTTGCGCCACTGTATTCGCCTCTACTCCATTGTACATCATCACTGCCAAATGGGCCTCCCATGATCGGCCCCCAGTTATTGTGACCACCATAATAGGTACTGCTATTTGTTCCGTCATGACGGAGCCCCATTTGGTGGCCCGTTTCATGCGAGTGCGTCATACCCATCGAGCTAAAACCTAGGTTAAACGTCCAGCCAACGTTGAACCCGGATTATGTATTAGAAAGCTACTTTCATTCGTAGTAGATTTCTAATACATAATCCGGGTTAAAATAGTGATGGCCAGTCGCGCTAACATGCTTGCAAAAATGTGAAGATTCCTAATTTCCGCAGTTTTTGTTTTATGATTGTTTCAGGGTGCTTTTTTCACACTCATGCCTATAAAATAACTCTACTTGCATAGGGGCAGTGATAGAGGGGGGATGGTAGACGATTCACATGTATCGTCAAGCAAGTAAACAAATCGGCTAACCATCACAAGAGCTTACCCTTTGAAAAAAACTATAATTAGTTGTCTACTGTTCTTTGCAACATCGCCTTTGTTAGCGGTGGATCTGCTGTTTACAATGGACAACAAGGCAGCAATAGCCTATCAGCATTCGCTTCTAAAGAGCGTTGCGCAGCCTGCAGATAAACCACACATTTCTGCCCGTATTACCGGTCAACTCAGCCCCGCTTTATTGTCTAGTAGCAATGAACAATTGTATTTTGCCCTGCCAAACAGGGGCCCCGTGTTGGTTCAACGCAAACACAGTAGCGTTCATACGGCGTCAAGCAAAGCTGAAACACCGACACCGAAATTGGCACTGACAGTGTGGAAGGTTTGAGTGCAGACGAAATTGACACTGAAAGCATTTCATTGATAGCTCCTAACGAATACGGTGACTATTTTTATGGCGCTTGCGTTGACCCTGTCACCAATGAAACCCAGACATCAAACAATTGTTCACCTGCCATCAAAATAACCGTGCAAGACCCCGCAACTCAAAGCGATTTGTGCATCCCCGTAAAAAACAAAGATGGCGGCATCAGCCTGATTTGCCTCTAAACGAATTAGGTCGCCAATTTTTCCCTAAGATAAAAATGATATGAATAAAATACTACCTCAAATTCTTGTGTGCTCGACACTCCTATTGCTTGCTCCCACGCTTAATGCTGCGGAGCTATTGTTTAAATCATCCAGTATTAGTCGCCAAATCAGCGCCAACCTGCTTTCAAACACGGCTGGTAAATTGCAGCCCATTATTAGCGGCCAACTTGGTTCTCTCACACTGAATAAAGATGAATACATAATCGATTTACCGGATCAACAAGTCGAGATTATTTTCACGCCCAATTATTCCGAGGACATGACCGCCTTGGGAAAGGCCGCCGATGGTGATATTTTTTATCGATTTAGCAACGGCCAAGGCAGTGCGCGCTTCACCAGCAATGATGGCCAGATCACCCACATCCATATCTATGATATTGCCAATCAAAGAGTCTATGACGGTGCTGTTGATATCGATGGACAAGTGATCCTGTTTGAGAAAGATGTCAACGATTATGTTTGTATTGAGTATCCAAAAATTGGGGCTGACCCAAACACGGCTTTCATAGGTGTAGACCCAACGCCAGAAGATGTTAGCCTTTCGACAGTGCAAAATCTACAAAGTCTACCCGGTTCTAACAACGTATTATTTATCGACTACTGGGGGGGAGTTGTTACCGGAAGTCGGTGGACTGCGAATTACAACAATGGCAATCCAATCAATTACCCCGCATATGATCTTGACGGCAACCCAGCAAGCTTTAGCGCTAATGAGCGACATCACATGTACACCGCTTGGGCTGAGGCAGCAGAAGACTATGCTCCTTTTGATATTAACGTTACCACCAACATAAGTGTATTTAACGCCTCTTCCAATCGCTCACGAATAGTTGTCACCAGAGACCAGTCTTGGCTTACTGATAATATTAATGTCACCATTGGCGGTATCGCAGGAATTGGCACATTTGGTGATAATACTAATGACAACAATGTTGGCTGGACCTTCAACGCCGGCTGGAGCACTATGGGCATGACTCATTCGCATGAATCGGGGCATCAGATGGGTCTTAGTCATGACGGCGTCATAAATGTCGCTTCATACTATGGCGGCCACAATAATTGGGGCCCAGTTATGGGCGCGCCGTTTGGAGCTGATTATGTTCAGTGGAGCAAAGGCGAATACAGTAATGCGGATCGGACACAAGATGACATTGCCATGATTAAAGGCAAGCTTGGCCAAATTGCCGATGATGTCGGCAACAACAATGGTGCCGCTAAAAGTCTTAATATCAGCAATTCAGATTTTATCGGTCAAATACGACCCAAAGGTCTAACTGGTAATCTGGATACAGACGTATTCTCCTTTCAGCAGGGGGTAAATAGTGAAGTCACCGTCGGTGTCCGCCCACTTTTTGAAAGCAATAACCCAGCCAAAACAGGGGCAAATTTGTCCTTTAGGGCGCAACTAAGAGATTCTTTGGGCAATAGTATTGCTCAAAAAGCACCCGCTACAATCCCTAGTGATAACATATTCAGCTTTAAGCAAAATTTGTCACCCGGCACTTACTACTTAACCGTAAAGGGTGAATCTGCTAACAGCAATCCATCCACGGGCTTCAGCGAGTATGGTAATGGTGGGTTCTATCAAGTGTCGGTTTCGGGTGGATTTCTATCTGCGGCCCCTGACTTGTTAATTAATAACACCTCAATATCTCCCAACTCGGTTGATGCCGAATCTGGCGGCTCGATTACAGTAACCACGCGCGTTAAAAATATTGGCGTCAATACCTCCAGCAACTATACCGTTCGATTTTACCGCTCCAACGACCAGACGATCTCCACTTCTGACATTTTATTGTCGACCGAAAATAGAACTAATTTACCTCAAAATCAGACCAGCTCTAACATCACGCACACCTTCAATGCTCCCGCTGGTCACGGCCAATATTTTTATGGCGCCTGCATAACCAGCTCATCACCAACAGAAGACGATACCGGCAATAATTGTGGAAATGCCGTAACCTTGTCTGTTAACGCCCCCGATTTAGTGATTAACAATACATCAATCACTCCAAATTATGTGAATCCAAACAGCAACGAAAGCGTAATTCTTAAAACACGCGTCAGAAATATTGACGCTGGCACAGCAAAAAGTTATACGGTGCGATTCTATCGTTCAGATGATCAAACCATAACTAACTCAGATGAAGTTTTAACCACAAAATCCATCAGCCCTGATTTGCTCGAGAATCAAATTAGCGCCGATATCCAACACTCGTTTACCGCGCCGCAAGATAAAGGACAATATTACTATGGAGCATGTATCACCAGCGCTAGCCCTAACGAAAATAACACCAATAACAACTGTGGTAGCGCAGAAACATTAAATGTTAACCCTGATGATGGTCAGATTTGCATTCCCATAAAAACCAAAAAAGGCGCCCTCAGCCTGATTTGTTTATAGGCGAGTCCAGACATTCACGGTAGATAATTGCACTAAGCTAATTGTTACCAAACAATTAGCTTAGTGCCCCCCTATTCTGCGAGAAAGCGCATTTCGTAACTTGAAGCATCCTGGGAGTTTATTAAACTCCCCCCTTTTGAATTTGCCTCCACTGCCCCAGCATTGGTTTGTAAATTCTGGTAGTGAGCATTAGCGGCTTTATAAATTTGCGTATATATTTTTCCACATAGCTCAAAAGCTTCATTACCGGCCCAGTTGGCAGGCAGTAGCTCAGCTGGCAAATGTGGGTCACGCAGCGTCACGCGTCGGTATTCGTCCATCATCAATAATCGCAGCGACAACATTTCGGCATTACCTCCTTGCATAGAGAGAACGCCATGTTCATCAATCAGAGGAGAAAAGTCTTGAATGAATTGCTGATAAACGCTCTCCACTTCAGAAATGGGCATGCACATCGCAGCAAGTTCGCGGTCATGAATATTGAAGCCCAAATCTACATCGTGAATATTTTCACAGCGCATCGCTATGACCTTGCCGCTTAGACCCAGTCGGCTTATTTGTTTTGAGATAAGTTCGAGATTACCTCCGGGGTGTGCCCAGACGCGCTTTGTTACAGGCCCGAAGCCTACCCAACTCAATTCTTGTTCCAGCTCACGTCGCAACTCACTATCTAAGAGCTGTGCTACCAAAAATACGAGGGTCCAAGAACCGTCCCAGCTAGGCGTATCGCGGTAGTAAATTCGGTTCTCGGCTAATCGAGTTTGATTGTCGCCTAGCTCAGTCAACTGATAATAGCTTTTGCGCCCTGACCGAGTCGCTTCTAACCAGCCTTCCTCCCGCAAGCGGAACAAAGTTGTGCGCACCAGCCTATCATTAACACCCAACAGCTCAAGCGCGGCGAAAATAGTTTTTACCCAAGCATAGCCATCGTTTGGCACAACCATATCCCCAAAAAAAGTTGAGACTAGAGATTTGGCATGCACTCGCCGATCTTGTATTAAAGAATCGAGAAATTCGCCGATATCATTTTCTAAAGAAGACTGAGCATTGCTTGATTGCATTTATCGCACTATTGGGAATTATTCTCGATGATTCCTTCTATTGCCAAACCAATCGACAATAATTGCCGATCACTATTTTTGGGCCCGTCTAACATGATACCAATAGGCAAACCATCTCGACCTTTGCCTGCGGGCAAGGTCAAACTGGGTATGCCTGCATTGGATGACGGATCGGTATTTCTAATATAGCTTGGAAATGTAGGCACAGCTACACCATTCAATTCCACCATTTCATCACTGGTTTCAATGGCTTGTGCTGTAAGGATAGTGGTCGGCATCAATAGTGCTGCAATATCATAATCGTCGAAGGTTTTTTGATAGATCGATTGTAACTGAGGTCTGAACACTTCGATACCCTGTTTATAGGCTTGCTCTGGCATTGCCTGCGCACCCATCTGACCGATAACCGTGGCTTTCACATCCGGGCTCGCGATAGCATCGACCAACTGCTGCATCGTTACACCCGTCTCCTGAGCTTTCAAATAAGCTGGCAATTCACGAATAAATTCGTACAGAACAATCGGAAAGCTAGCGCCATTGTTAGCCTTTTCTAAACCGGCCATTTCAACATCAATCAGTATTACACCCGCATCATCAAGCATCTCGAGGGTTTGCTGCATGATAGTTTCGACATCGTCTGACAGATTGTGGTAAAAATACTCCTTCGGAATGCCTAAGCGTAAGCCTTGCAAAGAAGATGCATTGATAGCCGAATCGCAGGCGCTAAGCACGCAATCTAATAATGCGACATTGCTAACATTATTGGCAATGGGCCCAATGGTATCGCGAGTTTCCGAAATAGGGGTCACGCCGCCAGATGGATATCGCCCCATAGTTGGTCGAAAACCAACCACGCCATTTAGCGCTGGAGGGATACGCGTAGAACCGCCGGTATCGGTTCCAAGCCCCATATCTACAATTCCCGCCGCCACCGCGACAGCTGTGCCGCCGCTACTTCCTCCAGCGATACGGGATGGATCATGTGCATTACGCGCCGGCCCAAATGCCGAATTATTGCTGGTAATACCAAAGGCAAGTTCATGCATATTTGTTTTGCCTATCACAATCGCGCCAGCATCTAGTAAACGCTGAAGCGCTGGGTTGTTTTGTTGCGGCATGAAATTTTTAAGCGCTGGAGTACCTGCCGAGTTGGGCATGCCAGCAACATGGGTATTGTCTTTAACTACAATCGGCATGCCATGCAAGACTCCCAACGGCTTGCCGGCCATACGTTCATCCTGCGCACG
>Ga0316189_10001134_pt1 | contig 26466 bp, 23 predicted proteins | sample LowCovwburrow_MG_FD_204930 | JGI IMG/M metagenome (GOLD analysis project Ga0316189, IMG submission 204930) | Coastal sediment microbial communities from Maine, United States - Lowes Cove worm burrow | ecosystem: Environmental > Aquatic > Marine > Coastal > Sediment | place: USA: Maine... | reverse complement strand
GAACTGTAACAGTCCACTATTTTGATGAATGGAGACGTTCAACTCCATTCCTCTCGCTCGCATTCGTTTAACAGAGGTTTAGTATGGCCATCATCGTTGAAGACGCAACAGGACTTGCCACTGCCGAGACTTACCTCTCGTATGCAGACTATGTCGCCTATTGGGCGGCTCGTGGTGTTGATACAACGGCTGACGCTGCTACACCTGATGAAGCCTCGACGGAACCCTTCCTGCGTCTGACCACCGAGTACATCGATATCCGCTGGGGCAAGCTGGCTCCCGGAAACCCGATCGACGCTGACCAAGCCCTCTGCTTCCCAACAGATTACTTTATCGTTGATCCAGTGGCGCTGCCTATCCAGTTGGAACGGGCCACCGCTGAATATCTTCGGTACTCGCTCACGAACAGCTTGTTCATCGACAATGATAGATCAAGTGGTCCTGGCATCAAGCTGCTGAAAGAGAAAGTTGGTCCGATTGAAACTGAGACTGAGTATTCAGGTTCAGGTCTTGGGGCTGTCGGAGTCAAGTATCCTGTCGTCACCAAAGCTGATGGTCTGATGCGTCAGATCACACAAGGCTCTGGACAAGGAGGCGTGTACCGCTAATGGTCGACTACGTCAAACTTGCAGCTACCGCAGAACGTCTGATCGCAGCAAACGGTCGGACGATTACGTTCGTGCGCAAGCCAGAAGTTGCAGCAGACCCGACAAAGCCTTGGGGACCGCAGACAGGTTCAGACATCACCTTCGAAACATCGTCAGTCTTTGTTCCACCGAACACAGTCCGTCAGTTCGGCCTCACTGCCCTTGGGCAAGGCACCGAGTTCGATGATCTCATTACGTTCTCTGATTACATTGGTATCTTCTTTCCTGGAACTGAAGATATCCGTGAGTACACTCATGTCATTGATGGAGCCGAAACATTCGGCATTATTGGTTTACAGATCCTAAAGCCTGGATCAGTGCAGCTTCTTGGTTTTGTGGGGATACGTCGATGAGCCTGACCTTCGCCCAAGCAGTTGACGACATCAACGCAATGATGCTGGCAGCATGGACACCAACAGGCCACGGTCTGCATTGGGACAATGTACGTGATCAACGTGATACATCAGATGACCCGTGGGGTGTGTTCGTTATTCGCCATGCCACGGGTGAACAAGATAACCTCGGTGGAATAGGAAATCGCAACTTCGTGCGAACCGGAACAGCCATCGCATCCATATTCACTCCCACCGGAAATGGCTTGTCAGAGTCTTACGCATTGGCTAAAGTGGTGGCCGACGCATATGAGGGTCAGACATCGGAAAATGGCGTGTGGTTCAGAAATGTCCGCCTCCAGGAAATCGGTCGTGAGAGCCAATTCTATCATGTCAACGTGCTCATAGACTTTGAGTACAATGAAACAAAGTAAGGAGGCCTTAAATGGCACAGGTCAATAAGATCGACTCCAATATCACGGGCCTCGCGTTTGCCGAGGAAGCCGTTCTTGGTAGTCTTCCAGGTGAGAACGGCAATCCAGGCACTCCCGTCTGGCGCTCGCTCGCACCAAACAGCTACAACGACTTCGGCGGCGAAATCGTTACCGTGGCTCCGAACCCGATTAACCCTTCTCGTCAGCGTCGTAAAGGCGTTACAACCGATTTGAACGCATCCGGCGGGATCAACCAGAACTTGACGTTCTCCAGCTTGACCGACATCATGCAGGGCGTCATGTTCGCAGATGTTCGTGAAAAAGGTTACGAAGAACCAACTGGTGTCACCGGTGCAGTGTTTGAAGTGGCCTCGACAACTGGTTTCCTTGTTGGCTCGCTGATCAAGGGTCAGGACTTCACAAACGCTGGCAACAACGCTCTGCAAGTTGTGACTGCTGTCGTGGCCGATACCTCAGTCGCCTGCGCCGCCACTGTTGTTGAGGCGTCTCCTCCTACTCGTGCGAACATTCGCGTCGTCGGCACCGAAGCAGGCACCGCAGATCTTGACGTCGACAACACTGGCACACTTCCTGCTCTGACTTCCACCATTCTGGACTTTACTACTCTTGGAATTGTTGAAGGTCAATGGGTCTTCGTCGGCGGTGATACTGCAAGTGATCGGTTTGTCACTGCTGCGAACAATGGTTTCAAGCGAGTTCGCTCAATTGCTGCCACTCGCCTTGAGTTTGATAAGTCTGACGCGACAATGGTCACCGAGACTGGCACCGGCCTCGATATCCGGATCTTCTTCGGCGATGTACTTCGCAACGAAAGCGGTTCCAGCATCGTGCGTCGCTCATACAATGTTGAACGTCTCTTGGGCGCTCCTGATGATGCCTCTCCTGCTCAGATCCAATCCGAGGTTCTGGTCGGTGCTGTGCCAAACGAGTTCACTCTGAACGTTCCGTCAGCTGACCTGCTCAACGCAGATCTGACTTTCGTGGCCACGGACAACGCTCAGCGTGATGGGGCAACTGGACCCAAGCAGACCAGTGTCATCGCTCCGTTCACTGCCAAGGAATACAATACTTCCTCGGACGTCAACCGCATCCGGTTGTCGGCAGTATCGCAAGTGGACGCTGCACCGACTGCACTGTTCGCCTTCGTCACCGAAGCAACGATCAGCATCAATAACAACGTCACGCCAAACAAGGCGGTCGGTGTTCTTGGCGCATTCGACGTGACTGCTGGTACGTTCACCGTCTCGGGCAACCTCACTGCCTATTTCTCCAACGTGACAGCGGTTGCTGCGGTTCGCAACAACACCGACATCACATTGGATATGGGCTTCGTTCGCGACAACCAAGGTCTCATCTTTGACTTCCCACTCATCTCGCTTGGTGATGGTCGTCTGAGCATTGAGGTTGATCAACCGATCACCTTGCCACTCGCAACCGACATGGCCTCTGGCGAGGACGTCGCGGCGGCTCTCAACCATACCATGCTGGTCACTTACTTCAATTACCTGCCGACAGCAGCGTAAAATAACCTCCCCCTGAGGGCGTCCTTGTAATGAGGGCGTCCTCGAAATAACCCAAGAAGGAAATATATCATGGGAATGTATGACACATTCGAAACTGACCCGCAACTGGAAGCTTCCGGCGTCTGGCTTGATTACGGCGACTTCCGCGTTCTGCTCGCATCTGCTGGTCAGGGTAACAAAGCCTATGTCCGCTATGCTGAGAAGAAACTCAAGCCTGTCCGTCGCGCTCTTGAGTCTGGTGCTCTGAGCAACGAACGTTCGCAAGCCTTGATGTCTGACATCTACGCCAAGACCATTATTCTGTCGTGGGAAACCATGCAGGGTGAAGGTGACAAACGCGCCATGAAAGTCGGCATCGAAGGTCGCGATGGCAAGATCCTGCCTTTCAACGAAACCAATGTGGAAGAGGCTCTGCTTAATCTGCCTCGCCTGTTCACCGATTTGCAAGAACAGGCCGCATCGCTGGCAAACTTCCGCAAGGGGGAATTGGAGGACGAGGGAAAAAACTCGTAGAGTTCCTGTCCTACCAGTTAGTACAGGGACCATCAGAACAAGCGATCATCGAGCAGTGTGTTAGGACTGGATGGGATCTGCCAGAAAAGATAGCCAATGCCCCTAGCCTTCTTCCGGGCCTTGAACTATACTACATAGCATTCATGGACCTAATCGCCTCTCGGCAAATGGGTATGAGTGCAGGACCAATATGGTGGGGAACGGTACAGGAATATTGCGAGAAGCTTGGCTGCGACGAAGAACAGACAGAGGCCATGCACTCACACGTAAGGGATATGGATTTAGCCTATCTCAAGCAGATCGGAAAGAAGTGAATGGCTACTCTGGCGCAATTCTCTAGAAACATCAGGAAGCGGGGTTCTCAGATCGAGAACTCCGCGACCCGCGTTGTAAAGGCGGTCTCTGTACGCGCCTTGAAGAGTCTTGTCCGGAACACACCTGTTGACAAAGGTGTCGCTCGGTCCAACTGGCGTGTCGGTATCGGCGCACCAACTCGGTCCGTGATTGAAGCATATTCTCCAGGAAAGAAACTCGGCATCGGTGAGACTGCAAACGCCTCTGCCGCGATCAACATCGGTCGTGCTCGCATCAACTCGGTACGTGGCTCATCTACTGGTCTTGGCACTGCAATCTATATCACCAATGCTGTCCCTTACATTGGGCGGCTCAACGCAGGTTATTCCGGTCAGGCTCCAGCAGGTTTCGTTGAAACTGCTCTGCTTGAAGCAAAAGCGGAACTCCTTGGATTTAGGGTGTTTAGTCGCTAATGGTTACTGAGAATGTCGACATTAGATTTCGGGAAACTGGCGCAAGAGTAATCAAGCGCAAGATCGACGAGATCGGCGTAGCAGCTAACTCTGCAACTCGTGGCATCTTCCTGATGCAACGTGCTCTATTCGTCTTGGGTGGAGCAGGTATCTTGCGTGGGCTGGTTCGTCAACTTGATACACTTACAAACTATGAGAACAGACTTCGACTGACCGCATCAAGCGCAGCCAATCTGGAGGAAGTTCAAACTCGTTTGTTCCAAGTAGCACGGGATAGTCGTACAGGCTTTGAAGCTGTCGCTGACATCTATAGCCGGACTGCGCTCTCTGTGCGAGAACTTGGTATCTCTCAGGAAGAAACGCTTCGGTTCACTGAAAGTCTTTCCAAAGCGACCATCATCTCTGGTGCGTCCTCCCGAGAAGCACACGCTGCCCTCATCCAGCTTGGACAGGGTATGGCGTCCAACACACTCAGAGGCGACGAACTTCGGTCCGTTCTGGAACAACTGCCATTCGTAGCAGACGTCATCGCTGATAGTCTTGGCGTTACTCGTGGTGAGTTGCGAGAACTTGGTGCTGACGGTCAGATCTCAGCTGAAACAATCCTGCAAGCCTTCCGCGAAGCAGAAAGCGAAATCGATCAACTGTTTGCCAACACCATCCCGACTATCAGCCAAGCGTTGTCCGTTGCGAATACCAACTGGCTCCAGTTCTTGGATAGTCTCGATGATGCAACCAACGGCTCAGCCAAGCTGGCTCAGGCTATCATCGTCCTGTCAGAAAACATTGGCCTGATCCTCGGTGTCCTTGGGTCACTCGCCCTTGCATTGGCCGCAACCTTCGTCGGTAAGACAATCACAGCTATCGGCACTTATATCGCAGGCTTGCGAGGAGCAGCACTGGCGTCAACTCGCCTGTTGGAAATTGAGAATATCAGAGCAACAACCTCTGTACGAAACAACGCAATCGCAGTCGCGGCAAATGCCCAAAGACAGGTAGAACTCACTCAGCGCCTTGGGCTGATAGCTGTTCAAAAAGCTGGCCTTCAACAGACTGTACTTGATACTCAGTTCACTGTGGCTAATGGTCGCGCCAGAAATATCGCAACTGGTCAGTTCGTTGGCCTTGCCGCAGCGAAAGCGAACCTCGCTAGGGTCACGCAGCAGCTTTCTATTGTGGAAGGGGCTGAACTAGGACTTAGCAGAAGCCTTGCTGTGGCGCGTGGCCAGCAAACGGTTGCCACCACTACCGCAGCAGCAGCTAACGCCCGCCTAACAGCCGCACAGGCGGCACAAGGGGCAACAGCGGCACGGCTTACCGCGCTATTTCCAACGCTGGCTGGTGCAATCGGTCGTGTCGGTGCTTCTCTCGGCAGTTTGGCCGCATTTATCGGTCCGCTTGGCCTCATCGCCATCGCGGTCGGTGCAGTCGTGACCGCATTCGCACTGTGGGGCAACGAGATCAAGGTCACTTCCGATGGAGTGGTGGGTCTCAGGGACTTCGTAGTCGCAGCGTTCCAGTTGATGATGGAAGCAATTGCTCCAGTTGCAACCTTCCTGAGAGAACAGATTGGCGGAGCAATCACATCTGTCATTGGCTTCTTCGGTCAATTCAGTGACGTAGTTGGCGAAGTGATGAAGTTCGTAGCCAATGTGGTGTTTGATACATTTACTTTCTTCCCGAGGGTTGCTATCTCAGCTATCGCTGGTATTGTAGCGGTGTTCCCAACTCTGCCTCAAGCGGCAGCGGCGGCAGCGACTGCTCTGGCCAACGCCCTGATCGCTGGCTTTGAGGCATTCGCCAACGGGGCCATCCGAGCCATCAACCTTGTGATCGCAGGTATCAATGCTCTTGTCAGCTTCGTAGGGGGTGATAAGGCGGCAGAACTCTTTGGGTTCTCAGGTCAGATTGGCGCGCTAGGCGAAGTCGCTCTCGGTCGTTTTGAAAGTGAATATACAGGAGCAGGAGCAGCCGCAGCCGACGCATTCGGTGATGCTTTCTCCAGCACCTTTGAGGCGACCAACCTCGAGAATACAGTCGGTGCAATTGGTTCTGCTCTAGAACCGATCGGCCAAGCTATCACTGATCGTGCCAGAGCCAATATTGATGCAGCCGCGCAAGCTGCACTTGATGCAGAAAGCACAATCACTAACGTTCCTGAGCGGACGGCTCCTGGAGCAGGTGACGCAGGTAGCGGATCAGGAGGTGGACGTGGAACACAATCACCTGACTTCGCTAGTATCATCTCTGGCATGAACCAAGAGATTGAACTGCTACGCCTCTCCAATAAAGAGCGTCGTATCCAAGAGGGTATCCTTGAGATTGAGAGAGAACTCAAGCGCAGCCTGACTGATAGCGAGCGTTCACTGGCAGCGGCTACACTCGAATCAGTTCGTGCAGCAGAAATACAGAACGATGTCTTGCAAAGCATCATTGGTCCTCGTGAAGAGATCATGGAGCAGCAGGAGGCATTGAACGCACTGTTTGACCAAGGTCGCATCGGTATCGAGGACTATACCACGGCGATCCGTGAGATGCAGGTTGCCGCAGACGAAGCATCTGGCACCATGTTCGGCGGGTTCCGCGCAGCGATTAACAGTTCTATCCTCAGTGCTCAGGAATTAGGATCAGCCCTCGGCGACATTGTGGTCGGCGCGGCCGATAGTGCTGCCGACGCAATTGTAGAGTTCGCCAAGACTGGTAAACTCAACATCAGGGATTTCTTCTTCGACCTGTTTGCACAGATCACCAAGTTGATCGCCAAGCAACTTATCCTCAAGGCTCTCGGTGGCTTGTTCGGCGGGTTCGCAGGAGGCGGTAGCATTGGCCCAAGCGCGGGTCTCGGCTTCGCAGGTGGTGGATCCATCAATCCTACTGGTCCAGGATCAACAGACAGTCAAATCGTCAACTTCGCAAAACGTCCAGACGAGCGTGTGGATATCCTCACTCCTGGGCAACAAGCAGCCCAAAGAAACAACATGAATGGAGGAGGCGGCGGTCAGACTGTCGTTCAGTCTCCTCCTGTAAACGTGGCAGCGGTGCTCTCGCCTAGCGATATTACCAACGCCTTTGATAACGCAGATGGTGAAACAGTCGTGATTAACATTCTGTCACGCAATGCTTCAACCGTTCGCCAACTGGTAGGTGGATAATGCCCTTTACTTCTGGAACCGCACAAACAGTGACAAAGCTACTGGATGCGATGAATACGCATCTGGTCGCAAACAGCTGGACAAAGCTTCGTGGTGAAACTGACATGGCCTGTGTCTCACCGAAGGCGGCGCGATACTGGCGCATACTGGTCTACGAAATTGAGTCCACGAGCGAAGACTTCCGAGAATGCGATATGTTCGCTTTGAAGACTGTACTCGGTGGTGCAGTTGTCTCCACGACAGGGACTTACACTTGTTCGTCAGTAGCTTCTGGAACACTCTCCAGTCTGGACACTGGTGGTGCAGCTATTCGTTCTGGTGATATTGATGATGCTCCTTGGTGGATCATGTATGATCACGGCTCAGCTATCACCATTCGTGAATTTGACTATACAGCAATTGATGACAACGAGGCTCCTCGTGATTTTCAAATTCAATGGTCCAACGATGCTGTGACGTGGACAACTATGGCTGAGTGGAATGCTCAGTCGTGGGCTCCAGCTGAGACCAAGACTTTCTCCTTCGGTGATGGAACACTTTACAGTGAACATCAATCTGGCACTGAACCTCGGCGAACGGGCCGAGCAGAAGATTTCCCCCTGAACACCAACTACACTACAAGTTGGAAACGACACATGAGTGAGGATCATTGGGTCTGGCAGGGTGATGGCTACGATGCCACTCGTCGCGTCTATCTTCACGCTCGTGGTCACAGCCGTACCGCTAGTTCTATCTCCTGGATTGAATGGGATTTTGCAGTTGAGCACGATGTTCTAAAACCATTGTGGAACCAACAGATTGGGACATCCAGCCTGAAACGTGCTCATCTAATGGGTTCTGGTTCTATTGATTATTGGTTCTACAGCAACTCCAAACGCTTGATCCTCGTAACGCGAACTGGTTCTCAGGATTACGCCTGCACCTATATTGGTTTTCATTCAGCGTTCGCTGTTCCGGATGATTACCCGTTCCCACTGTCTATCTTCTCGACTGCAAATGAAGGCGACTCTCCAAGCATCTCAGACTTCAATGCACGGTACTCAGTTCCTGACGAAATTGGTCTCAGCGCCGCAGTGGTTCGTCTTTGGGATACCACCCTGATATATCCCAACAACAGGATCTCTACTGCTACCTCCAACCAAGAAGCACAATATCCAACAACATCATGGATCTGGCCCAAGCACAACGGGAACACACAAAGAGCGAACTGGCCGAACCAATGGGGCGGTGATTGGGCGGACAATGTTCCTCCGAATGGCTGGAACTTTGTCACAGCCACCGTTCAAGGTGAAGTTCCTTTTATTCCCGCGACTATTCAACACGTGACCTATGGAAACATCGGAGTATTGGATGGGTTGTTTTCTGTTCCGGGGGCTGGTAGCTTGACACCAACACAAGTCATTACTATCGGCCTTCAAAACTATAGGATCTTCCCCAACAGGAACCGCCGTGCTGATAGCAACTGGTTCGCCATTCGAGAGGATTGATATGACTATTACAACTGGATCCGGCGATTACGTTGCATTGATGGGTGCAATCTTAACCCATGCAATCACGGATGGCTGGACAACTTCTGGTGGAACATGGCCGATCAGCAAGGGTAATGTCCGTGGTATCGACTGGACTACCTTCACGCAGTCGGAAGCTGACTTCACCCTCTTAGGTGGCGCAAGCAAGACTGCTCGCTATGTACGCATCGGTGTCGGAACTTCGTTAGCTACTGCGACAACCAATGCGGCTCTCGGTACTGCTGCTCACTGCCCGAACATGGAATATACTTTCACAGCTTGGACTATCTACTCCGATCCCACACTGTGTGATTATATCCACGTCGTGGTCAATTTCTCCAACGGAGTAAACGGCGATTGCTACATGCACTTCGGCTTCGGTGAACTCGATAAGAAAGGCATGGCTCATACAGCCCTTGTCTATGCTACATGCCATGCGAAGCGTGGGTACGCTAACACGAATTCAGCAGATGGCAATAATGCACGAGACTGGAATGGCGGTCTCTACGGTTCGACTGAGCAAGGCTTCACAGGCGCACTTCGCTACAACTGGTCTGATCTCAATTACACTAATTCAACCTGCTTTATGATCGATGGAACTATCAATCCTGTTCCCGTTGGATGGCCAGCGGCTGACACAGTTCTTGATCCTCATGATGCCATGGACACTCTATCTCACCATAATTCTGCAGTCAGTGCAATTAACTCTACAGGAAGTCGAACAGGTGGTCTCTCATGGGGTCCGGCGACCGGTGCCTGTTTCTTTCAAGCACAGCCCTATTCTGGAGCGATTACGATGTCTCCCTTGGGCTTCTGGCTTGCCCAAAACGGAACATCAACCGGTCTGATTATGTACCTTGGTGACTTTCCGAACATTCGTTCTTGCAATCTCCGAACTTATGCCGCTGGTGACACAGTCACGTATTCAGCTGAGAACTGGAATGTCTGGCCAATGCTGAGACTTGGCGAAGAGAACCTTCTCCACGTCTCAAGCACAATCGGCTCTGGTTATGCAGGGTTCGCCCATAAGCGAGTTGTCTGATGTCTTTTATTCACGAAGGTACAGTCAGTGGATTTCCAGCCTTGACTGGCGGTGATCCTCTGTCTATCTCGTATCGCACCGCAGTCGTACCTCGTCAAGAGGCTACTACTGGATTGGACGTCGCAGAAGGGATCTCTGTCTGGGAGGAAACGCTGGCGAATGATAATGCTGGTGAGTTCACTGAGAATTGGGGAAGCGGTGGTGGTATCATCTCTGGAGGCCAATGGTCAGACTTCCATCTGCGCCTTTGGGTTATTCCACCAGTCTTGCAATTGACCAACCCTCAGCTAAACTCCAATATTCCATTCCAGCTTTGGAACACATGGCCAACACCACAGTCGTTGAACAGTATCAATATCAGTGGATCAGCAGTCCTGTCGTTTGATCTGATGCCGCTTGATGTCATCAATGATGCTCAGTTATTGGAGACCAACCTACAGATCGGTCCAGGAGAACCGACTGTTGACGCGACTATCGTGTTCGACTATCCTGATGTGGATGGCACACTACGCTTGATTGCAGCTATCTCATCGACCTTTAACCTGATCCCTGACGTACCTGTCACAGAGCGGTGGAACTTCCTTACTGATATCATCACGGCTTATGATGGCAGCGAGCAGCGAGCATCACTTCGTCGCTACCCACGTATCGATCAAGAGTTCAAAGTTGAGATCATCAACGAACGTCAACGCCGTGAGCAATACGAGTTGCTTCAAAAGAACATTGCTGTGACAGCCCTTGTGCCGATGTATCAGTACTCCACTCCGATAACAGGTACGACCGCAATTGGCGCAAGTAAGATCTTCTTTGACCCCTCTCGTTCTAACGTACGAGTAGGACAATTCCTTGCGGTTGTGAACACTGCCTCAGAACAGTCTAGCCTTGGTGTGGTGAACACAATCGAGGCCGACGGTGCTATATTGAATTCGGCAGCAGGTGAAGAGATCTCAGGTCCCACTTGGGTTGTCATGCCAACTATGCTCTGTGTCATCGCGGATAACTCCGGCATTCGCATGGATAGTGTTACTGGCACCTTGTCCATTAAAGCGCAATCCTATAACGAGCCTTCACTACTTCGTTCAGGGGCAACTCGTACAGTTGATATGCTCGGTGGTCGCCCACTGCTTAATCGCAGACCCCTCGTTTCAGCTGATGAGAACTTCGAGTTTGATCGGGAAGTTATTGATAACATTACTGGACAGCGCGATCTGAATAGTAGTCATCTTCACCCAAGGATAAAAGGCAAGCGCCAGTTCACGATCCAACGTGTATCAGATCCTGATGAGATGGATTACTGGCGTTCGCTATTTGAAGAAGTGCGCGGTGCTCATGGAACATTCTATCTATCGACTTACTTCCCTGACTTGACACTTGAACTAACACAGACTATTCCCGATGGCGCTTCTCAGTTCATTGTCAACGAAAGTGACTATGTAAATCTATTCTACGCCTTCAACACATGGAAACAGATTGAGATTGCTTATGGTGATCCTCATAGCGGTTTCCAGTTGAGAACTCAACACGAAGTTACCTCTGCAACAGCAAACGGTGACGGAACCGCCACCTTGGGTTTCACCCCTGCAATACCATCTGGACCTGAATACGAGAACCAGATTGTCAGGATTTCTTTCCTAATGCGCTGTCGAGCCAGTGATACTATTGCATGGCAGCATTTTGCGAACTATAGTGTGGTCAGCTTTGGTATCACCTCAACGGATGAATAAATGGCATATATAGACAATGAGACAGGTGCAGACACAGCGAAGCCAGTAGAACTGTATCGGTTCACGGGGACTTTCAACACGTACAGACTTACCAGTTTTGCGGAGCCTGTCACTTCTGGTGGACAGTTGTTTGATCTGGCACCAATTTCACGGAACAAGTTGAATGTAGGAACCCAAGAGAACGGCGGTGAACGCGCTCTCGAAATCACACTGCCATTTGACCATCCTCTGGTTCAGGAATATGCTTACGAAAGCGCTCCGCCTAACCTGACCCTAGAACTGCTCAGGGCGCACCAGCAGGACTATGACGATACCGTTCTGCTATGGTCTGGCAGGGTCACAGGGGTATCCGTATCGGGCCGCACGGCCAAGCTGCGCGTCCCTGCTACGTTCAGCTATGTGCTGGAAGGCAACACGCCGACACCACGCTTTCAGGCTCCCTGCAACCATGTCCTCTACAGCACACAATGCGGCGTTAATCCTGCTCTGTTTCAACATATCACAACAGTCGATAGTTTCAATGGGTTCAATCTCAACGTGGCAGATCTTCCTTGGGTTGATAACGAAGGTGCCGCTGGTATCATGATCGCTCCTGGAGGCGAAGCCCGAATGATTATCAGTAACGTAGGGACAGCAGTCCAAGTCAGCTATGCCTTTTCTAGCCTCAGCAATGGGGACGCAATCACACTACGCAAAGGCTGCGACCATGCACTCGATGGTCACTGCATTGCTAGATTTAACAACGGCGCTCGGTTTGGTGGATTTCCACTTGTTCCAGACATTAACCCTTTCACGAGTAATATCCAATGATCTGGTTTACCCTAGCCCTTTTCGTCGTTTCCTTTGTTCTGACAGCCCTGCTGGCTCCGTCACCGAACATTGAGAATGCTCGTCCTCAAGAACTCAACCCTGAACAGTTCCCAAGGGCGACTGAAGATGCGCCTATCCCGCTGGTCCTCGGTAAGGTTCGCATGAAGGCTCCTAACACAACTTGGTGGGGAAACTTCAGAGCTGTCGCAATCACAGAACGCATCAAGGTCAGCCTATTTAAGAAAAAGACTATTACTGTCGGTCATAACTATTATATGTCTATTGACCTTGCTTTGGCTATGGGTCCAGAGACTGTAATGACAGCTATCTTCGTTGATGATAAAGAGTTCTGGACTGGTACGACAAACGCTACCTCGGTGACTGCGGTATCTGCTAGTGACAGTTCTTTCTTCGGAGGCTACAAGTCAGGTGGTGGTTTCAGTGTCGGTGGTACTTACTATCCTGGATCGTTGGATCTCGCTCAGCAGCCTGTGAACACCGCTCTTGAAACGCACGTCGGTGTTGGCAATGTTCCCGCTTACTTGGGCACCGCTCACCTCTATGCTGATCTATGGCTTGGTGAAAGTGCTCAGCTTCGCAAAATGGCATTCATCCTTGAAAGCTATACCAATGGTCTTGGTCTGACTGGTGCTGGTAAGGTTGGTGAGGACATGAACCCTGCCGAAGCAATCTTCCAGATCATGACTGATGGCTGGCGCGGCATGGGTATCAGTACCTTGGAGATTGATATTCCAGCCTTGCAGGCGTTCGGTGAAACTCTCTTAACTGAGGGTAACGGTTGTTCTGTATTGGTCACTGCAGAGACAAACGGTAAAGGATTGATTACTGAGATCCTCCGTCAGGTGGATGGCGTCGCTTACCAAGATCCTGCCACTGGTAAGATCAAATTCATTCTTATCCGTGATGACTATGATGTCGGCACTCTACCACTGTTCGATGCAAACGATATCGTCAAAGTGAAAGAGTTTGCTCGGTCAGGCTGGGACGAGGTCATGGCCCAAGTGAAGATCAGCTTTCCTCAGCGTGACAAAGAAAGCAACGCAGTCGCTATCTCACAAGACTTAGCTACTGTCGCCACCATTGGGCGTCTTCGGTCAACTACTTTGTCCATGCCATTTGTCTATGACTCTGATCTAGCAAACGATATCGCTTCTCGTGAGCGGGCGCAGATGTCCATTCCGCTGTTCCGTATCACACTTGAGATGAACCGAAACGCCTCGGTCCTTCGTCCTGGAACAGTGTTCAAGATGGACTGGCCTGAGTATGGCTTCACGAACCTTGTCCTACGTGTTCAGGAGTTTGATCTCGGTGAACTACTGGATGGTCGCATCGTGGTCAAGTGTCTGCAGGATAGCTTCGCTCTTAACCAGACTGTATTTGCTGCACCTTCTGGCTCTGGTTGGGTCGCACCTGTTACCACGCCAACAAACATCGTACTCACAGAGGCGATAGAGGCTCCATATGTCATGGCTCGGGCAATTGAGTTCCCACTGCCAGATGGTGAAGTCACACCTATCATTATCGCGAAGCAGCCTTCCTCGGTATCACAGACCTTCATGATTGCAGGCTCTGACTCTGCCGCTGATCCGTCTCAAGTATATCAGCCAGAGCATGGTCCTTACCTTGGAGCGGGACAACTGGACGTTGAGTATAACAAGATTGAAGGTCAGACAACTGGTCAGGACACAACTGTCGGCATGTCAGTGAGTAGTGTGAACTGGCTCGGCTTCACTACATCACCAAGCCTTGCACAGATCAGGGCCGCTGAGTTCGGTCTACTCTATGTTGGTGGTGAGTGGATGGGCTATACATCGGCGACTGATGATGGTGGCAACCAGTGGACTATTGAGAACGTCTACCGTGGTCTGTTCGGCACCACTCCTCAGACACACCCTATCGGCACTGAGGTCTGGGAATTCAACTTCGATCACATGCCTAATGGTGACCTGTCAATTCTGGAAGGAGGCACTGTCTACTTCACACCTCTCGATAGAGTTGGAGCAGTGGTTCAAAGCATCGATGACATCATTGAACAGAATGCTATTCTGAATGACAGCATCGCCAATCGCCCTCTACGTCCAAGGAACCTATCCTTTGGTGGATCACGCACACCAGTCGTGACAGCCGCTGATGTCTCCCTCACTTGGGTTTCCAGTAACCGTGATGAGGATGATGTAGCCATAGAAACTGATGCAACTCAGACACCAGACCAAGCAGAGACTTACGATGTCTATGTGACCCAAAGTGGAGTTGCTGTTCCAGGACTGACTGCCCTCGGTGTTACATCGCCTCATACGTTGCCTCTAGCTGCTAATTTTCCAGGACTGACAGCTGATGGTGAGATCAGAGTGTTCGCCCGTCGTACCGTTGGTGACTTGCGTGTTTCCTCTGGTTACGCTATGCTTGCATTCACAATCGTTGCTAATAGACTGTTGCTCTCAGGTGATGAGCAAAGCGGGACAGATAAACTACTTCTTTCAGGTGACGCTCAAAGCGGAACTGATATAATTGAATTCTCAGGAGATGAAGCGTAATGGCTGATAAAACAATCACAGCGTTGACCGCAGCCACTAAGCTGGACGGGACGGAAGTAATTCATGGCGTCCAAGGCGTTAACTCAAGGAAAATCACATCGGCTCAACTTGCCGCCTTAGATGCACCGATAGTCACAGATGCTACCACAGCAAGAGTTCTAGCAATCGGCGACGTCGGCTCATGGATTGAGTTCACCAATGGCGCTGCGATCACAGTGACCATCAACACTGGTATCTTCTCTGCTGGTGACATCATTCTGTTCGAACAAGGTGGCGTTGGAGTTATGACCTTTACTGCTGGTGCTGGCTTCACTCTCGACTCCGCTTCCGCTGCTATTCTTTCCAATGGTCAATTTACAACTCAGGGTATCAAGTTCAAGTCCGGGACCAATGCTATCCTATTTGGGAATATCGTATGATAACCTCAGCCCTTGCAATCATCGCTGCTTCTGGAGGCCTTGGTGGTTCCACTGTAGCGTTTCCCATAAATAAAGTCACTCCCGATGGCTTCTATTTCGATATGGAAGAAGCCGATAAGTATCAGGATGACGCTTTCACAACTGCAATTAGTGCCGATGCCCAAACGGTGGGAAGTATCACAGATCAAGCGGGCTTTAACGACGTGACGGTTGATGTAGCCGGTCAGGAACCAGAATGGGAAGTCCCTAATAATTCCCTAATCTTTGATGGAACTGACGATCACTTGAAATCTGGTCTTCATCCGAGTAATACAGCGATGACCTACATTGTTAAATTCCGCGCTGATTTAGCGGTGGCTGGAACTCAGGTTCTTATCGGATCTGCTATAGGAACAGAACGTGCATGGTTGTCACTGACGGATGGGGTCCTCTCCACTGGTGTCGGTGGTAATGGCTCAGACACCACTAAGGATCCAGGAGCAACTGATCTTCGATCTTCTACAGAATGGTACGTGGCCGCTGTTTCATGGGATGCTACCGATATCTGGCTTTATCTTGACGGTGTGGAAGTTCTCAATGAAACTCGTCTTGCTGGTGGTGCTGATAATGCAGCTGATATATATATCGGTGCGAGAAATACATCACTGACGAACTTAAGTGAAGATAACCAGTTCACCGGAGAGATTTCTCACGCCTTCTGTTCTACCTCTGTTATCACACCATCAGATCATTTGGCTATTGCCAATCACATGAAACCTCCAGCGGTAGTTCCTGTTCAAGGTGACTCTACTCGCTGGCGTATTAAAGTTGATCAATCAGGAAGTAATCAATTTCTATCAATTCAAGAAATTGAAATGGCGGTCACTCTGGCTGGAGGAAACGAATGTACTGGAGGCACCGCCACGGCAGGAACAAATCGTACTGGATGGACTGCTTCTGAAGCTTTTGATGGAGACAAGACAACTGTTTCTCACGGCTGGTCTGTTAACATAGAGGCTGATCTAGATAGAAGCGAATGGTGGATTGAGTATGAATTCGCCACAACAAAAGAGATTAAGGAAGTCAGACTGTTCGCCAGACAGGATGAAAACGCCTTTCACATGCCAGTGTCTTGGCATCTTGAATTCTGGGACGGAACACAATGGGTCACACAATGGGATGTTATTTACGAGGACTACTTCACCAACGAAGAGTCCAGAACTTACACTGCTTCTAGTGATCCCCGCGTCTCAGGAGCGCATCGTTACTGGCGCGTCAGACTTGGAGACTCAGACAATGGTGCGTATGGTCATATTGCTGAACTGGAAATGCGTCAAGCTATTGGCGGAGCAGACACGGCGACTACTGGTCAGGCCATCTCTGGTGATGAACGTGTTAGTTTCCCAGACACGGAAGCCTTTGACAATATTGTGTCAGGAAACAACTCATGGGGAGTTCAGTTCTCATTAACTGCACTCGCTGACAGATGGGTAGGTCAGGATTACACAACTCCTGTGACAATCAAGGAAGTAGAACTAACTGCTCGCGCTGACTCCTTCCCAAATCAGAACCCCAACACTTTCTTCGTTGAGGCTTCAAGTGATAATGTAACATGGAACCCTGTTTGGTATGTTGAAAGAGCCAAGACTTCGGCATGGGTAGCCTCCGAAGCTATCGTGTTCACTGATCCTCATACTTCTGCTGAGGAAGGTCAGATCATGATGTTTGCTCTTCTTGGGCAGTCAAATATGATCGGACGCGACGGACCAATCATTAGTCCAGAAGATGACACTGACGCGGATATTCTAATGTTCCAGGCTATCAGCAGTACCTTCATCACCGCTGCTGATCCACTTGATCACTTCGGTGAAAACGCTGGTGAGATTGGTGCAGGTCTGACCTTTGCTAAAGACATCTTGTCAAATGATAGCCCAAGGAAGGTGATCCTAGTCGGCATGGCCGAGGGTGGTACAGGTTTCATTGCTGGTAATTGGCTACCTAACAGGACAAGCACCACTTATGAGAATGCTCGTGCTCGTTGGAATGATGCTATCGCCAATGCTCAATACAACTACGGATATGAGAGTGTCAAAGTAAGTGGAGCGCTGTGGATACAAGGTGAAGATGAAGTAGCTGACTATGCTTCACTATTCAACACAGCGAGCACCAGTCGTTATGAATATATGACCATGCCTCTCAGCATGTTTGAAATCATGCGAGCAGGAGACTTCCATGGATGGGCAGCAGACACTCCTCTCGCCTTTGGGCAAATTGCTCCTGGATCTGCACTCACACCTAATACTCCAGCTTACACTGAAATCCAAGCTGGTATCACTGAGGTAGGAAGTCTAACAGAGAACGCGTCTCACGCTGTCGGTACAGATTTGACTACAGCAGATACTCTTCACTACGACTCCACTGCTCTTCGCACAATGGGTAATCGTCTCTACACTGCTATGGTCACCGCTAGGACTGCGACTTCTGGTATCACCATCCAACCACCTGAATTTATCAGAGATGCAAGCAACATTGAAACAGCTTTCGCATTTAGCGCCGTGGGCGTCAGTGATGGCGCACCTATCGTAATGCAGGAAGGTAGCTATCCACTGTTCGAGAACAAACGTGTTCGAATTGAAGGCGGAGCCATGCAGTTTGACGGTGATGCAGAACTACGCTTCTCGAAGAACGCTTCTCGTCAAGACAGACCTGATCTGGATGATAAAGACTTCGTATTCAAATGTACCTTCACGACAACTTCCGCTACTGAGCAAGGTATCTGGTCACTCTACGATACAGTGGGAAATCAACGGTCCTTTGTCTTCCGTGTGAATACTGGTCCTGTGATACAATTCTATACTTCAGACAACGGTACATCTGCGACCCTGCACCTGTCACATTCTATCTCAATCTCTACAGAATACGATATTGAAATCAGACGAGTTGGTACTGCATTGACGCTTCATGTGGATGGAGTGTTGCAGGATAGCGATACTCTCGCGGGAGCCTACACTGTGTTCGATCCAACTTCGCTTCGTATGAATATCGGTGATCACATCAACAACAGAGAACTCATTGGTGAAATAGTCAGCTTGTCGCTGGAGTACATTTAATGGATGAAGATAAGAAAGCAGACATGAGGTTCAAGAACCGTCGTCGTATGGCATGGATTTCATTCTGGTTCATGATCGGGGTGGGTGGCTGGATGCTCATCTATGGTGTGACCCAAGAAGGAGCGGCAGACCGGATCGAGAAACTGTCCTTCCTCTTGGGCACTCTGTTCGGTATGTGTACCACCATTGTCGTCTCTTACTTCACATCATCCACTATAACTCAAGTGAACGATCTTCGCTTCAAAGATGGTAGTGTGGAGATTATAACGGAGCCTGTAGATGGCCAGCCATAGCCGCCCCGCACCAACGCCACCCAATAGGGCCACAAAGGGCGCAGGCGGACGCCCTGTGGCCGCGCTGGCTGCACTATGCCCCGCCACCTTACCACCAGCGCGTCCGTAGAGGTTCCATGTTTACAGGTTTACTCATAAAGCTAATCGGACAACGTGCTGGGGTTGCGCTGGCGAAGTTTTTGCCGTATATCTTGGCAGTGTTAGCAATCGTCTTTGCCCTGTGGTGGGTCTACGATAGCGGCTACGACCGTGGGGTCGAAGTGACAGAGCAAAAATATCAAACCGCCATTCAAGAAGAACGTCATCGTCAAATCGAGGCCAACAACGAGGCACTCGAAGAAGCGAGACAAAGACAGCTAGAACTCGAGAGACTACTTGATGAACGCAACACAGAAATTGAAGGACTGTTGCTTGAAGGTTCCGAAGACCCTGATGCTGATCGCCGCGCTATCGGTGATGACAGCGTGTTCAGACTCAATCGGATCCGTTGAGCCACCTATCCTTGCAGACCCACCTCTTGGGCTGTTAGCTGCTTGTGAGCGGCCTGTTCTGCTGCCATCTCGATCCTTGACCCAAGCAGAAGTCGAAGCATTCTGGATACGCGACAGATCTCATCTAATCAGTTGCGGATTGCAACTTCAAGCCCTCATCGACTTCTACGCGAAGCGAGACCAAAGGATCACAGACACATGAACTTCACACTTCCAGAACTTATCTCAATTCTCGGTCTCATAGTCGCGGTTGCAGGTATCGTCATAACGATGGTCTACAACTTGTGGCGCAAGGTTATCGCAAACTCTGAACACCTTGCAGAGTTCAAACTCAAGGTCGCACAAGATTACGTTTCAGCAACTCGCCTTGCTGACATGGAACAAAAGATGCTGCTCAGCGAGGAGCGGCTTCACTCAGCATTAGGGAACCTGTCCTCGCGCATTGACCGGCTCCTGGAAAGAATGGAGAGAAATAGTTAATATGGCATATCATCTCGGTACGCGATCCAAGGAGAACCTCAAGGGAGTTCACCCAAAGCTGGTAGAACTCGTGAAGGAATGTATCAAGATCACAACTGTCGACTTCACAATCTTGGCGGACGGTGGTCTTCGCACTGCATCAATGCAGAACAAACTCTACAAACGTGGAGCGTCCAAGTTGGATGGTCGCAACCGCAAGTCCAAACACCAGAAGCAGGCGTCAGGTTACGGTGAAGCCGTGGACCTCGTTCCTTACGTTGGGTCTCCGCGCTGGGAATGGCCGCTGATCTACCCTATCGCTGGTGCAATGGCTTATCTGAGCCGTGAGATGGATCTCGAATTGCTCTGGGGTGGTGTGTGGGACAAGGAACTTGATGAGTACGCTCCCAAGAGCCTGGACAGCCCAGAAAGATACGCTGACGCCATGAAAAAGGCTGTCCGAGCGTACACCATTCGGCATCCTGGACCTGACTTCATTGATGGACCACACTACGAGATGCTGCATTAAGAGCGCAATCAGAACTCTTAGTGGAGTCAAGTAGAGTCAAGTGAGGGCATCTCCTAGCGTCTAACCTGTTGTTATTGCAGGCAAACCCGCTAGATGCCCTCACTTACTTGCCTGACACCCCTAGTTTGCGGGTTGCTGGGGCTGGCGCGTTTAGCTGGGGTTGGTTTTTAGTAAAGTAAGTAAAGTAAGTAAAGTCAATGATAAATAAATATAATAAAAACAAGGGGTTGAGATGCCCTCACTTGGGGCCAAGGGACGCTTCACGAATGAAGTCAGGGGAGTCAGCGAGGTTGTCACCCTAGCCTGCTTGGGCTAAGGTGCAATTAGAAAAGGAGCAACTATGGATATTCAAGACTTCCCCCACGTGATCAGCCCATTTGATCACCAAAAGAGCCACCTTACAGAGCATGTTGAAGAGCGCTCATGGGGTCTACTATGGGAGCAAGGCACAGCGAAGACAAAGCCTATTGTTGACACAGCCTGCTATCTATATGAACAAGAACAAATTGACGCCCTAGTGGTTGTCGCTCCTCCAGGAGTAGAGCGCAACTGGAACACCGACGAAATCCCAAAACACATGCCACCAGACTTCGTATTCGATACGATGGTATCCGTGTTTCTCACAGCCAAAAAGAACACCAAAGCCCACAAACGCAATATGAACGCCTTGCTCAATTGGGACGGTCTTGCTATACTGCTCATCAGTTATAACGCCTTCATGACAAAGGAGGGAAAGGAATTCATTTGGAAGTTCCTCAAGAAGCGGAAGGCATTGTATGTACTCGACGAGTCGCATAACATTAAGACACCCAATGCCAAGCGGACCAAGTCAATTGTCGCGTCTGGCAAATATGCTGAATACCGCCGTATCCTTACCGGAACCCCCGTGGCTGTCGGACCATTCGACCTCTATAGTCAAATTCGTTTCCTCGACGAATACTTCTGGAAGAACAAAGGTATCCACGGAAGCGTAGAATTCCGTCAGTTCTTTGGGCGATGGTTCACACGCGCTGATTGCCAAAAGCTGCATGGTTACGATCCAGGATACGATAAGCTGCTGGAATACCAAAACCTCGATATCTTGAAGGAATGGCTTTCCGAAATCACGGACCGCGTACTCAAGGATGATGTTCTTGATCTACCTCCGAAACTATATTCCAAGCGTTACTTCGATATGAGCCGCGAGCAGAAGGCCGCGTACGAGACGCTCGGTGAAGAACTCATGCTGGAAGTTGGTGACGAGATCATCACAGCAGAACTCCCGATCGTGAAGCTGCTTCGGTTCCAACAGATCGCCTGCAACTATGTACCAGTCGGCGAAGACGAACCAGTTCACATGTTTTCGAACAAGAACCCACGCTTGTCAGTCATGGAAGGTATCCGTGACCAGACCTTCCATCCGACTATTGTATGGGCGCGTTTCACCCACGACGTGGACCAACTGATGGACCTCTTGGGCAAGGACGCCGTTCGCTATGATGGCTCGGTTGATGATGACACTGCCGAGAGAAACAAACTGGCCTTCCAAGCTGGTGATGCACAGTGGTTCGTGGGAACAGCCCAAAAGGGCGGACCGGGACTTACGCTGACCCAAGCGAAGACGATGGTCTATTACTCCAACAGCTTCCGTCTGATTGATCGGCTACAATCAGAGGACCGTTGTCACCGTGCTGGTATGGACGAGCATCCGGTAAACTATATCGACATCGTAGCCAATGACACGGTTGACGAACATATCGTTAACAATCTTCGAAACAAGAAGGACATCGCGGTGGAAATCCAAGGTGACCCATGGAAGGAATGGATCTGATGACGGTATTCGCAATCCAACAACAAATGAAATTTGACGCAAGCAAGCGGGAACTGGTGCCACGGTTCCCATCAATTCACAAAGCCGAGAGGTGGGGCGCAATCGTCTATGTCCTCTCCCCATCGGCTCACCCTTTCAACCCAGAACTCATTCTCGGCGATATCCACGAAAAGCTGTCTGGGTTCAATGACGATGACTTTCTTTTGCTCATTGGTAATCCTGGATTGATTGGAATGTCTACCGCTGTCGCTGCTCACTACAATGATGGAAAAGTGAAGTTTCTCCAATGGTCAGGCCGACATGGAGAGTACACGGAGATTGTCGCAAAGATATTTTGATGTTGTCACCTGCCGCTGGATGCAGTAGGTTGAGCAAACGGATAGCCCAAGGATATATAGATGACCGATGATCCATACGCCGCATTCAAAGACGACAGCATTCCCGGAAACCTTGAGATCGTACTCATGCAACTCGCAGATGAACTGCAAGAGGCTGATGTCCTAATCGCAGAGGCAGAAGAGGCGCTCGAGAAAGCCAAGGATGCTCGCAAGGACATCGCAGAGGTACGCATTCCAGCCGCCACGGAAGGCATGAACGGCAAGCTGACGCTCAAGGATGGGCGTATCCTAGAGGTCAAGGAAGACATACGCTCCTCGATCGCAGGTGAAAAACGTATCCCAGCAATCAAGTGGTTGGACGATCATGACTACGGTCACATCGTGAAGCGTGAGTTCGTGTTCAAGTTTCCCAAAGGCGCTGACGAGCAGACTGCAAAGTTCAAAGAGGCGATTGCAAAACTCAGCAAGAAAATGCCGCTGGTCATGACAGAAGAATTTAGCGTTCACCACGCTACACTCAACGCATGGGTGAAGGAACAGCTTGGTGAAGGTGTAGAGTTACCCAAGGAGACGTTTGGTATCTTCCGCCAACGTGTCGCCAAGGTGAAGGAATAGCTGGACCATGAAGGATGGAGTTGCGGGAAACCGCTTCGAATGGAGGACTGATCCGCCCTCTCAGCTATGCTACTGGTCCAGGGACTGCCAGAATATAAAGTCCCATCAACAAACTAACTTTTAACTTATGAAGGACTTGCCAAATGGCTGGAAAATCAGTGGCGAAAGCCGACACCACCGAAGTCGGGAACTATGACTACGGTGATCACAAACATGAGGGCTTTGAAGACGTCAAAGTCACAGACCTCTCCATTCCGTTTATCTCTGTTATGCAGAGCAACTCGGTGCTGGTCGAGGACGAAGACCATCCTGCCAAGTCGGGTGATCTGGTTAACTCTGTGACAGGCGAAATCGTACCGCAGCCTATCATCGTTCAACCGATCCACAAGGACCACCTTTGGGCCGAATGGGTTCCTCGCTCAAAAGGCGGCGGACGCGGCGACTCCCATGAAGATGGTTCCCCGCTGGTGCTGGACATCCTCAAGAAGAATGGCGGTTCCCGCATTCCTCCTGAGAACGCAGATGGCCAACGTATGCCGTTCAAAACTCCGGACGGTATGGACCTCATCGAAACACACTATGTCTACTGCCTCATCCTGGACGAGACCGGGACCGAGAGCATCGGATACTGTGTGCTTCCATTCTCGAGCACGAAGATCAAAGTGCAGAAAGATTGGTGGACTTCGATGTATACGATCAAGGGCGCTCCGCCTTTGATGGCGAACCGTGCCAAGGTATCAACCACCAAGCAGACTGCGAAAGGCAAGACGTTCTTCAACTTGCTGATCCGTCCGTTCGGCGATACCTGGATCGGCTCACTTATCAAGCCCGACGAGGCTGGTATGGCGATGCTGACTGCGGCACGTGAATTCCGGGAGATGATCGAAGGTGGATTGGCCAAAGCGGCCACTGAAACCGAAGGTAAGGTCTCGGAAACAGGGTCGGGCGGCGACTCCTCGGGCGGCGGCGGCTCGGGTGATGGCGACGGCGACGAAGAGATCCCGTTCTAAGTTGGGCTGACTGAACGGATCTCACTGGAGGGGCAGGTCTTGATAGCCTGTCCCTCCTAACCTGTGCTATGGAGAAGCCCATGCTATTCGCAAATCAACAAGAAGACGCTCTCAGAAAAGTAAACGACTGGCTCCATTTCGGAGATCAACAGGTGTTCCACTTCTTTGGGTATGCTGGCACCGGAAAGACTACACTCGCAAAACACTTAGCCGAAGGCATCGATGGTGAGGTCATCTTCGCAGCCTACACTGGCAAGGCCGCTCACGTCCTACGTTCAAAGGGTTGTGAGAACGCCTGTACGATACACAGTCTTATCTATCATTCCAGAGACAAGAGCCGAGTAAAGCTGGTTGAACTGGAACACGAACTCGAGATGTTGGTTAAGGAATTAACTCAAGCCAACATGAAAGAAGAATATATCGATGATCACCCAAAGGTACGACGCCTGCGATCCGATATCAAAACCGAGAGCGACAACTCCGAACAGCCGTTCTTCGTTCTAAATACAGACAGTATTATCAAGGACGCAGCCCTCGTTATTATTGACGAGTGTTCCATGGTGGATGGCCAGATGGGCCGAGACCTGCTGTCGTTTGGAATTCCTGTTCTCGTCTTGGGTGATCCCGCACAACTGCCTCCAGTCGGCGGCGCTGGCTTCTTCACAGAAAACATAACACCTGATGTCATGCTCACTGATATTCACCGCCAAGCTGGCGAAAGCCCTATCATCCGCATGGCCACAGACACTCGGAATAAAGTGCTTCTGGAACCTGGAGAGTACGGCGACAACTGTGTAGTCTATGCCCAAGGGACAAAGCTAGATACCGAAACTATGCTTTCCTACGATCAGATCTTGGTCGGCAAGAACAAGACACGGCGTCTCACAAACAGTAAGATTCGTAAGTTAAAAGGTTTAGAGGATCCGCTGCCTGTAGTCGGTGACAGATTGGTTTGCCTTAGAAACAATAGTGAGTTAGGCTTGTTAAACGGGGCTATCTTCGAGGTCTCTGATGTCACTGGCGTCATGGACCAAAAGGTGTTCATGTCTATTCACCCAGAAGACAGTCTGGCCTCGATAGAGATCTCCGCGCACGAGCATCACTTCCTTGGAACGGAAGAGAACCTCGGCTGGTACGAAAAGCGAGAGGCTCAAGAATTTGCATATGGATATGGACTAACGTGTCACAAGGCACAAGGTTCACAATGGCGCAGCGTTTGCGTCTTCGACGAGAGTTATTGCTTCCGCAAAGATAAATGGCGTTGGCTTTATACTGCGATAACCAGAGCGGCTGACAATGTCACCGTCGTTAGAATGTAGGAAGGAAACAAATGCGAACTCAGGAGAAGCGACGAATGGTTGGTCCACAAAATCCGCACTGCGATGCGATTGGTGCCGAGAAGTACCGAGGCAAAAACGAAGATCACAGGGAGGCATCAAATCGAGTAGCTGGCTTCCTCCAAGACAATCACGAACATTATATGGCATTCCGAGAATGCACCATGGATCAGCGGTTCATGCCTCCTGGACGAGTTCAGGCTGGTGCTGGTTCTCTCAAGAACGTTACCCTCTACAATTGTTTTGTCATGCCCACCATTCACGACAGTTTTGTTGACGGACCCACGGAAGCCGAGCGCCTCCTGTGTACCACGGCACTGACACACCCACCGGAAAGCATTATGGACGTCGCCAAGCTGGCCGCTACGACGATGCGACAAGGCGGTGGCGTAGGCTACGACTTCTCAACCCTGCGGCCCTCTGGTGACATTATTAAGGGCGTCGACAGCACCACAGATGGTCCCCTTGTGTTTGCTGGTATATATGATGCAGTTTGCCGCGCTACCTCCTCAGCGGGCAACAGACGCGGCGCACAGATGATGGTTCTACGCTGCGACCACCCTGACATCGAAGAGTTCATCCGTGCCAAGCAAGTCGCAGATGAAAGTATTCCTTGGGATATGCGTCCGCTCCGTGGCTTCAACATGTCCATCGCAGTTACCGATGAACTGATGGAAGCTGTCAAGACAGATGGCATGTTCACGCTGAAATTTGGCGGTGTCGATTACCGTGAAGTTAGCGCCCGCGCTTTATGGGACATGATCATGCGCGGCACTTACGATTGGGCCGAACCGGGAGTCCTGTTCATCGACCGTATCAACGAGATGAACAATCTCTATTACTGTGAACAGATCGCGGCGACCAATCCTTGCGGCGAACAGCCTCTCCCTCCTTACGGTGCCTGCCTCTTGGGCTCGTTCAACGCAGTGAAATATCTGGTCAAGCTACCAAGCGGTGTCTGGAGTTTCAATTGGGATTTGCTCAAGAAGGATATCCCTCACGTGGTCCGCGCTATGGACAATGTGATTGATCGGAGCCGATACCCTCT
>Ga0316189_10001133_pt1 | contig 26469 bp, 29 predicted proteins | sample LowCovwburrow_MG_FD_204930 | JGI IMG/M metagenome (GOLD analysis project Ga0316189, IMG submission 204930) | Coastal sediment microbial communities from Maine, United States - Lowes Cove worm burrow | ecosystem: Environmental > Aquatic > Marine > Coastal > Sediment | place: USA: Maine... | reverse complement strand
TTCTCGTTCGGCGACTACTTCAAGGAAAAGGCGATTCCGTGGGCGTACGAACTCGTCACGGAAGGATTCGGGCTTGACCCGGAACGCCTCTGGTACACGGTGCACATCACCGATGATGAGGCAGCCGCGATCTGGATCGACGAAGTGGGGGTGCCCGCCGATCGTGTGCAGCGTCTCGACAAGGACAACTTCTGGCAGATGGGCGTGCCGGGACCATGCGGTCCGTCGTCGGAGATCTTCTACGACAAGGGTCCGGCGTATGGCATGGACGGCGGCCCCGCCGTTGATGACGAGCGCAACGTCGAGGTGTGGAACCTCGTGTTCATGCAGAACATCCAGGACGAGCCATACCACGTGGTCGGTGATCTGCCGGCCAGGAATATCGACACCGGCGCTGGACTCGAGCGCATCGCTACGGTGCTCCAAGGCGTCGGCACGATCTTCGAGACCGACGTGATCCGGCCGATGGTCGCAACCTCGGAGCGGGTCACCGGGACCACCTACGGCGACGCTGAACGGACCGACGTATCGCTGCGCATTATGGCGGATCACGGCAGAGCGGTGACATTCCTCATCGGTGACAAGGTCGTTCCATCGAACGAGGGACGCGGCTACGTGCTGCGCCGTCTCATCCGCCGTGCGGTGCGCCACGCCTTCCTCCTCGGTTCGGAGGACCTCATCATGCCCAAGCTGGTCGAGACCACCGTGGACGTGATGCGCGAGCCCTATCCGGACCTCTACGCGCAGCGCAGCGGCATTGTCGAGATGGTGGCGAGAGAAGAAGAGCAGTTCCGCAGGACCTTGCGATCCGGACACCAACTGCTCGACGAGGAGCTTCGCGATCTGGAGCCGGGTGCCGTGCTCTCCGGGGAGACCGCCTTCAAACTCCACGACACGTTCGGGTTCCCGAAGGAGCTGACCGAGGAGATCGTCTCCGAGCGGGGGTTCGGTGTCGATCTCAACGAATTCGACGAAATGATGGACTCCCAGCGCGAGCGGGCTCGCGCCGCCTACAAAGGCGCCGATGCCGCGGCACGTGCCGACGCCTACCGGACGCTCCTGGCTGGCGTGGAGGCCACCGAGTTCACCGGGTACGAATCGGAACAAGGGCTCGGCCGGATCCTCTCCATGGTCTCGGAGGGTGAGACGATCGAGAAGGCGGAAGAGGGTCGCGAGATCGAACTCTTCATGGACCGTACCCCGTTCTATGCCGAGTCCGGAGGCCAGGTCGGCGATTCCGGCCTCATCGTCACGCCAACGGGGACGGTCGCGGTCGCCGACACCCAATTCGCCGTCCCCGGCCTCCACGGCCATCGCGGCGTCGTGATCTCAGGAACGGTCCAACTGGGGCAGGACGCGGATCTCACGATCAGCCATGAGCGCCGCGAGCGCATCAGGAAGAACCACACCGGCACGCACATTCTCCACTGGGCACTCCGGGAGGTGATTGGCGAGCATGTACACCAGGCAGGGTCGCTGGTTTCCGACGCTCGCCTTCGATTCGACTTCAGCCACTACCAGGGGATGTCGGTCGAACAGATGCGCGACGTCGAGCTTGTTGCGAACGAGCGAGTGATCGAGAACGCCGCCGTCGTGACTCTCGAGACGTCGAAGAGCGAGGCCGAGAGTATGGGAGCACTCGCCTTCTTCGGTGACAAATACGGGGACGATGTACGGGTGGTGCAGACCGGCGACTACTCGACCGAGTTCTGCGGCGGCACCCACGTGCCAACCACCGGTCAGATTGGGCCATTGATCGTGGTCTCCGAGGGTTCGGTGGCCGCGAACACCCGCCGTATCGATGCGGTGACCGGGACGGCGGGCTATGAGTACCTCAGTGCGCTGCGCAACGATCTCGAGCGCACCGAATCGGCGCTCGGGGCACAACCCGGCCATGTCGTCGAGGCAGCACAAGCTCTTGTCCTGCGTGCAAAGGACCAGGAAGAGCGGATCGAACAGTTCGAGCAGCGGTCGCGGTCGGAAGCGGCGCGGACTCTGCTCGACCAGATCGAGGAGCATCAGGGCCATCACGTTCTCGTCGCCGAGCAAGATGGTTTGACGGGGGACGGCCTTCGCGCTCTTGCGTTCCAGATTCGGGATCGCCTCGGTTCAGGCATCGGCGTTCTGGGATCGGTGAGCGAAGGCAAGGGCGGCCTGATCGCGTTCGTCTCCGACGATCTCGTCGAAGCTGGAGTCTCTGCCGGCGAACTGATCGCACCCGCCGCCCGAGTCCTCGGCGGTGGAGGCAGCCGTGATCCGCGCCTCTCACAAGCAGGCGGACCGCACGGTGACCGGCTCGAGGAAGCCCTTGCAGTGGCACTCGCCGGGGCACGCGAGGCGGTCGTCGAATCGTGAGCCGGATCCTCGGGTTGGACCCGGGGGAGCGACGCATCGGTGTCGCGCTATCGGACCCCACGGGTACCATTGCCTCGCCTCACTCGGTGATCGATCGGCGTGCGAGCGATCCGCTCGGAGCCGTCAGAGCACTCTGTGAGGACGAAGCCGTGGAACGGGTCATCATCGGGCTGCCGACCGGCCTTTCCGGGCGCGAGGGTCCCTCTGCGCAGGCGGCCCGGGCATTCGGGGCGTTGATCGCCGAAGGCGTCGGACTCCCTGTTGAGTTCCAGGACGAACGGTTCACGACGGTGACGGCAGAGTCGGCGCTGCTCGAGGGCGGCGTCCGGCGGGACAAACGGCGTGGCGTCCGCGACAAGGTTGCCGCAGCCGTGATCCTCCAGGCGTACCTCGACCGCAAGGACTACCAACGTGACGCACCCAACACCATCGACGGAGGCTGAGCCCCGGCGCCCGAGCCCCTGGATCATCGCGGCGATCGTGGTGGTCGCGGTCGTTCTCGTGGTCATTGGCGTCCGAACGCTTGCCGGCGTCGTCGCTGGTGACGGGGCACTCGATGTCGAGCCAGGCGTGCCGGTGACGGTCGAGATCCGAGCCGGCTCGTCCGCGCGCGACATCGCGATCGCCATGGAACAGGCGGGCGTCGTCCGCTCTCGAGAGCTGCAGGACTCGATCGCGGAACAGGGCGTCGCGTCTCAACTCCAGGCGGGCACCTACTACCTCGAGACGATGATGGTCCCCGAGGCCGTGCTGGAACGGCTCATCAGTGGACCCGACGACGGGACGGGATCGAGCATCATCGTCTACGAAGGCCACGACATTCGACGCGTCCTCGACGGATTGGCGGAGCAGACGGGCTACCCCGTCGCAGAGTTCGAGGCAGCGCTGGTCGGCGGAGCGGTGACGTCGTCGCTGCTCCCGACGGAGATCCCGGAAGGCGCCGACGAACTCGTCCGTTGGGAGGGGCTGCTCTACCCGGCACGCTACGAGTTGCCGCAGGGCGCCACACCGGTCGAGATGCTTGGCTCGATGGCCTCCGAGACGGAGCGTCGCATGTCCACCGTCGACTGGTCCCGTCTGGAAGACCTGGGGATCACACCGTACGAGGCGCTGATCGTGGCGTCGCTCATCCAGCGCGAAGCCGGCGTTGAGGAGGACCGCCCGCTGATTGCCTCCGTGATCTACAACCGACTCGAGCAAGGGATGCCGCTGCAGATCGACGCCACGGTCGTCTACGCGCTCGGAGCGAGTCCCGGGCGGGTGCTGGCCGAGCATCTCGAGATCGAATCTCCGTGGAACACCTACACCATCAAGGGCCTGCCACCGACTCCGATCGGGACCGCGCAGTTCGAGTCGATCGCAGCAGCGGCGGATCCCGCGGACAGCGACTACCTGTTCTACGTGCTGGTTGCGTCCGACGGACGGCACGGATTCTCGGTGACGTACGAGGAGCACCAGGAGAAGATCGCCAAGGCCAAGGCCGACGGAGTGCTGCCATGAAGTTCGTCGTTCTCGGCGATCCCGTCGACCACTCTCGTTCGCCTGCGATCCACACCGCCGCCCTGACTGCACTCGGCATCGAAGGCGCGTACACCGCCAGACGTGTCGACGCTCGTGGGATGGTGGCGGCCGTCGACGAGGTTCGGTATGGGCGCCTGACCGGGGCGAACGTCACGATGCCCCACAAGCAGATTGCTTTCGAACTCGCCGATCGCGTGTCCGAGTCGGCGCTGCGATCCGGAGCCGTCAACACGCTCGTTCGACGAAATGGCGAGGTGTGGGGCTTCAACACCGATGTCGACGGCATTCGAACGGTCTGGACCGATCGGGGGCTGCCAACGACCGGCCCGGTGCTGATTCTCGGCGCCGGCGGCGCCGCTGCGGGGGCGGTGACCGCCCTGGCCGACCGCACGGTGATCGTCTCGGCACGACGCGACGATGCAGCACGAGATCTCCTCGAACGCACGCGGGTGGAAGGAACGGTCGCTCCCTGGGGCATCCCCACCTGCGCTGCCGCTGTCGTGAACGCAACACCCATCGGTATGGCGGACGAAGCGCTGCCAGAAGAGGTCCTCGCGCTCGCGTCGGCGCTGTTCGATCTCACGTATGGCCCGATCGAGAGTCGGTCGGTGGGATTGGTTCGAGACCTCGGTTTCCCCGTGGCCACCGGCGAAGACCTGCTGATCGCCCAGGCGGCCGCATCGTTCGAGATATGGACGGGAGTACCCGCGCCGATCGACGTCATGCGCGAGGCGTTCTCGTGGCCGACTGAATGATGCAGGGACGCCGGCGGGGAAGCCGATAGGCTCTCGGCCGAATGATCTCTCTCGCACTTGCCGTCGTTGGTCTGGTCGTTGGTGTGATCGCGGAGGGCGTCGCGACCGATCGACCATTCGAGTCGATCCGCGAGGATCCTCGTCGCACGCCATTGGTCGCCGTTGTCACGGCGGCGCTCTTCGCTGCCACACCCGTCGTCGTGGACGTCGACTGGACGCTTCCGGCGTATCTGTGGTTCGTTGCGGTCACGGTCACGCTCACGTTGACCGACATGGACACCAAGCTGATTCCCAACCGGATCCTGTTTCCGGGCACGGTGGTGGCCCTCGTTCTGTTGATTGGCGGTGGCCTCATCGAGGGTGGGCCGGTGGTGCGTGCCATTGCGGGCGGCGCCCTCTACTTCGTGCTGCTGTTCGTGCTCGCGTTGATCGCACGAGGCGGCTTCGGGTTCGGCGACGTGAAGTTGGCGTTCCTGCTTGGCATGTTCGCGGCGTACCAGTCGTGGGACGCATTGATCGTCGCGATCTTCGCTGCCTTCCTGCTCGGGGGTCTGGTGTCGCTGTTGCTCGTTGTGTTCCGCATTCGCAGCAGGAAGGACGCCATCCCGTTCGGACCGTATCTCGTGTTGGGCGCGTACGTCGCCATTGCCTGGGCCGGCACGATCTCGACCTGGTATCTCGGCGGGACAACATGACATTGGAGACCGCCCGTGCCACGATGGTTCAATGATCCGATTCCTCACAGCGGGCGAGTCCCACGGACCCGCGCTCACAACGATCGTCGAAGGTGCTCCTGCCGGCCTCCCGGTTGACGCGGATGGCCTCGCCGAAGAGCTTGCCCGTCGCCGACTCGGGCACGGCCGCGGACCGCGAATGCGCCTCGAGAAGGACGAGATCGAGATTCTCGGCGGCGTCCGGTTCGGGCGTACGCTCGGCGGTCCAATCTCGGTGATCATCCGCAACACCGAGTGGGCGCGCTGGTCCGAAGAGATGTCACCTGCCGAAGGGGAGTCGAGAAAGGTCATGACATCGCCGCGTCCCGGCCACGCCGATCTTCCCGGGATGCTCAAGTACCAGACCCACGATGCGCGCGACATCCTGGAGCGGGCTTCGGCGAGGGAGACGGCCGCCCGGACCGTCGCCGGCTACGTAGCCAAGTTGCTGCTCGCTGAGGTCGGGGTGACGGTGCTCAGTCACGTCGTGCAGATCGGCGATGCGCGATCGGACGCCGGTATCCCGGAGCGTGGAGGCCTTGCGGCGATCGATGCATCGCCGGTCCGGTGTGGCGACCCTGCTGATGCAGCCGTCATGATCGAAGCGATCGACATGGCCAAGAAGGCGAGGGACACCCTTGGAGGCGTCGTGGAGGTCGTTGCCTATGACATGCCGGCAGGCATCGGCAGCCATGTCCACTGGGATCGAAAGCTCGACACGGTCCTTGCTGCAGGACTGATGTCGATCCAGGGAATCAAGGGAGTCGAAATCGGCGACGGTTTCGAATCGGCTGGACGCCCAGGGTCCGCGGCACACGACGAGATCTTTCCTGGAGACGCCGCGTTCGAACGCCGGACGAATCGCGCCGGCGGCATCGAGGGCGGTATCAGCAACGGGAGCGTGATCCGGGTTCGCGCTGCGATGAAGCCGATCTCCACGCTCATGCGCCCGCTGGCGACGGTGGACGTGACTACCGGTGAAGTCTCAGTGGCGTTCCGTGAGCGAAGCGACGTGTGCGCCGTACCGGCCGCCGGTGTGGTGGCCGAACAGATGGTCTCCTTCGGCCTCGCCCGCGAGATGCAACGGGTGTACGGCGGGGATTCGGTCGAGGCCTTCGTGGAGGCCGACGCGGTGCATCGTCGCCGTCTCTCAGAGTTCTAATGGCACATGTCTGGCTGATCGGGATGATGGGGAGCGGCAAGTCGACGGTCGGGCGACTCGTCGCCGAGCACCTCGATCGTCCGTTCTACGACACCGATGTAGCCGTGGAATCGGCCGCCGGAATGACGATCATGGAGATCTTCGAACGCTTCGGCGAGGACGGCTTCCGGGAACGCGAGCGCACCGCCGTTGCGCAGATCGCTGACGAAACTCCTGGCGTTGTGGCGACCGGTGGCGGGGCGATCCTCGATCCGGTCAGCGTCGAGACGATGGGTGCGGCAGGGACTGTGGTGCTGCTCGCGGTTGACCCGGACGTTCTGATCGCTCGGGTTGCTGAAGACGGGGATCGGCCACTGCTTCTGGACGGAATCGAGCGTGCCATTCGATCGATCGACCGGGCGAGGAGTGACCGCTACCGGACGTCTGCCGATGTGGTTGTCGATGCATCACGCCCAATCGAGACAGTCGCTGAAGAGGTGGAGGCCATATGCAACGCGTTGTGATCACGGAAGGGGATCAGCAGGTCTCCGAGATCGTGATCGGATCCGGCGTTCTCGCCGAGGCCGGACGCCTCCTGCCGCACAACGCGGCACGCCGGAAGATCGCGATCCTCGCACAACCGACGGTTCTCGGATTCGCGGACCAGATTGTGCAGTCACTCGCCGCCGGCGGGCTCGATGTGTTTGTCGTTCCGCTTCCCGACGGCGAGGCTGCCAAGAACCTCGCGACAGTCGAGCGCATCGCCCTCGAATTCAACCGCCTCGGCTTGAGCAGGGACGATACCGTCGTTGGCGTCGGCGGCGGTGCAGCGACCGACGTTGCCGGGTTCGTCGCAGCGACCTACCTGCGAGGGATCGAATGCGTGGTCGCACCAACAACGCTCCTTGGGGCGGTCGACGCATCGATCGGGGGGAAGACCGGGGTGAATGCCGGCGGGAAGAACCTCATCGGTGCCTTCCGGCATCCGGCCCGAGTGCTCGTGGACGTCGACGCCGTGGCGACCATTCCCCGGCACCTTCTGATCCAGGGAACGGCCGAGGCTGTGAAGACCGGTCTCGTCGGCGACCCCCAACTGGTCGATCTTTACCGGGAGCACGGTCTCGACGCTCCACTCGGGGACGTCATCGAACGAGCGATCGCCGTCAAGGCGCGAATCGTCTCCGAAGACTTTCGAGAGGCCGGCGTGCGCGCCATCTTGAACTACGGCCACACGATCGGCCACGCGGTCGAGGTCGCCGGCGGGCTCAGTCATGGCGAGGCAGTGGCAATCGGCATGGTGGCCGCGGGAGTGGTCGGCGAACGGACCGTCGGGTTCGAAGGTCGCGCAGAGCAGGATGCGTTGATCGCGTCGCTCGGACTACCGACTCGATCGCCGGCGGTCGACCCCGGAGAGATCGACCGCCTCATGGCATTGGACAAGAAGCGGGATACGGGAGGGATCCGGTTCGTGGTGCTCGCAGAGATCGGCGCACCACGGGTCGTACACCCCGACAACGCTACCGTACGGGCTTCGCTGCGTGCGATCGGAATCGACTGAACACGAGGAGCCCCGACCGATGATCTCGACGAACGACGTGAAGCCGGGAATGTCACTCAATCTTCCCGAGGGTTTGTTCCAGGTCGTCGACTATCAGCATGTGAAGCCGGGCAAGGGCAAGGCTTTCGTTCGGATGAAGCTGAAGAACCTCATCAACGGTGCGGTACTCGACCGCACGTTCCGCGCCGGGGAGAACGTCCCGAAGGCAACGATTGATCGCCGTGACTTCCAGTTCCTCTTCCGTGACGACATGGGCTTCAACTTCATGGATGGCGAGACGTTCGAACAGATCAGTCTTTCCGAGGATGCTGTCGGAGAGGCTGCGTCGTACATCGCAGACGGTTCGACGGTTCGGCTCTCGATGTACGACGGGAACCCGATCGGGATCGAACTCCCCGCCGCCGTGGAACTCGAGGTCAAGCACGCGGAGCCGGGAGTCAAGGGCGATCGGGTCTCGGGGGCGACGAAGCCCGTGACACTCTCGACCGGGCTTGTCGTCCAAGCACCGCTCTTCATCGACGAAGGTGATGTGCTGAAGGTCGACACCCGCACCGGGGACTACATCACGCGAGTCTCGTGACCAAGCAAGACGCCCGGGAACGAGCCCTGGGTCTGCTGTACGCGGCAGACGTCGGTGCCGATGAAGAGTCGCTGGAGCCGACCGGCCGTGCGGGGCGCATCGTTGTGGGCGTGCTCGAGCATCTCGAGGAGATCGATACGATCATCGAGAGCCACTCGACGGGTTGGCGCCTCAGCCGGATGCCGGCGGTCGATCGGACGATTCTGCGCATGGGCGTGTACGAGTTGCGCTACACCGAAACACCAGTCGGTGTGGTGGTCTCAGAGGCGGTTGAGCTTGCCAAGCGATACTCGACCGCGAAGTCGGGACGTTTCGTGAACGCCGTCCTCGCCAACGTCGCAAACGACCCGCCGGAGTAGGCCCACGAGGGTCTGACCCAGCTCCTCAGCGACTCAGATGCCCGATGAAGCGGCACGCGAGCACCCGAAGAATCCGCGTGTTGTCACCCTTGCAGATCTGCCTTGAGGTTCTCGAGGTCGTAGAGGAGGGTCGATTGGTCGGCCATCATCCGCTGCTGGGCCTTTTCGAGCCGGTTCCTGGCCTTGTCGAGTCCCTGCAGATTCCCGGATCCGCCCTCGTCGATGACGTTCTTGACGGCAGCTTCGAAGCTCAGATAGTGCGCTTGTGAAGCGCCGCGCTCAACGAGCGCGTCGTGGAGCTCGCCGAGCGCGCCCCCGACGGCCCGAGCATGACGGTGCTGGTTCCGAGTGCCCTTGGCATGGGCGAGTTCGCTCAACAGTGTCTGCGCAGCAGAGACCTGGGCCGGCAATTCGTCCCATCCATCGTCGATGGCCTCGCCGCTGAATTCGGCGTTGCCGTGGGCGACGGCGAGATCGATGGTCATCTTGTTGTAGAGATCCCAGACGGCCCGAATGGCATCGTTGACCGGTGTCGTCATTGATCTACCCTCTCGTTCTTGACTGTTCTGTCGGCTCGGGGAGGGGCATTCTTGACCTCTCGCTGGTGGCGATCTCCGAGAAAGGGCGGTAGTTGCTTTGCCGAGATCGGTTCGACTACCGTCGCCCCGACCAGACAATACCGCCCTTTAACCCGGTCCTGCGAGGCCGAAAAGGAAGGAGACAGAATGAACCCTGCCCTGCGCGGCGGCGGATCCATCGGAACCGCCGGCCGCTCTTTCTCTGTCTGGAGGTGCTGCGTATGGCAAACGTGATGGACGCAGCCGATGTTGACCGGGCCGTTCGACGCATCGCACACGAGGTTCTCGAGAAGAACCGCGGGTCGGATGACATCGTGCTCCTTGGTATTCAGACCCGTGGCGTACCACTCGCTGAGCGTCTCGCGGCCGTGATCGAGGAGATCGAAGGCGAGCCGGTCGCATGTGGAAGCCTCGACATCGGCATGTACCGCGACGACCTGGACCGCAGGCCGAAGCGACCGCTCGGCGCCACGGACGTTCCGGTGCGTCTCGACGGCAGGACCGTCGTCTTGGTCGACGACGTCTTGTACACCGGAAGGACGATTCGCGCAGCCCTGGACGCCCTCGCAGATCTTGGACGTCCAAACCGGGTCCAGTTGGCCGCCCTCGTCGACCGAGGTCATCGGGAACTCCCGATCCGGCCCGACTACGTCGGTAAGAACGTTCCGACGTCGCACACCGAGCGCGTCACCGTTCGCTTGATCGAACGCGATGGTGAAGACGCCGTCATCATCGGGGCGAGGGAGTCCGCATGAATCACTTCTTGACGATCGAGGGACTCTCCAAGGAAGATCTCGACGGCCTCCTCGACGACGCCGATGAATTCGTCGAAGTTCTCCACCGGCCGATCCCCAAGGTGCCGGCCCTTCGCGGCAAGACTGTCGCCACTATGTTCTTCGAGGCATCGACACGAACGAAGATGTCGTTCGAGAAGGCCGCCAAGGCCCTCAGTGCCGACACGATGTCGTTCTCACCCGGCACCTCTTCGCTCTCGAAAGGCGAGAGCCTGAAGGACACGGTGCTCACGATCAAGGCGATGGGGACTGACGCCATGGTGGTACGCCACCAGTCGACCGGCGCACCGTGGCGCATCGCAGAGTGGATCGACCAACCGGTCCTCAACGGCGGTGACGGAGCCCACCAGCATCCTACGCAGGCACTCCTCGACTCGCTCACGATTCGCCAGCACTTTGGGTCGCTCGACGGTCTCAAGATTGGGATCGTCGGCGACATCCGACACTCCCGCGTCGCTCGATCCGACGCTCAGGCGTTCTCGGCTCTCGGAGCCGACGTGACGATGGTTGCGCCGCGGACGCTGCTGCCGGTCGACCCATCGGTCTTTCCGGCGGAGGTGAGCGAGAATCTCGATGACGTGCTCGGCGGCCTCGACGTGGTGTACGTTCTGCGGGTCCAAGCGGAGCGCGGTGGAGCGTCGGTGTTCCCCTCGCTGCCCGAGTACACCGCTCGGTACGGCGTCACCAAGGAACGATTCGCCCGGCTCAATCCGGATGCGATCGTCCTGCACCCGGGTCCGATGAACCGCGGTGTCGAAATCGAGGGCGCGGTCGCCGACGACCCCAGGGCCCTGATACTCGATCAAGTCTTCAACGGGGTCGCCGTCCGAATGGCCGTGCTCTTTCGACTGCTTGGAGGTGAGCACGATGGTTGATGTGATTCTTGCCGGGGGCACCGTCCTCACGGCCTCAGGCACCCAGGAAGCCGACATTCGGATTGCGGACGGCTGCATCGCGGAGATCGGACCGAGCCTGGAGGGCGATGAGACGATCGATTGTGCCGGCTGCTGGGTAGGGCCCGGATTGGTCGATCTGCATGCACACTTCCGCGAACCCGGCCTCGAGTGGAAAGAGGACATCACCACCGGCTCCAGAGCCGCAGCGGCCGGTGGCTACACCGCCGTCGTGGTCATGCCGAACACGGATCCGGTGACCGACTCCGGGCATCTCGCCCGCTACGTCGCCACCCGCGGCGAGGAGGTGGGCCTCGTCGACGTGATCCCCGCTGGTGCCGTCACGAAGGGACGCGCTGGGAAGGAACTGGCTCACCTCGACGAACTCTGGGCCGTCGGTGTCCGCGTGTTCTCGGACGACGGCGACGTTGTCGGAGACGCCGGTCTCTTGCGCCGAGCGATGGATTATCTCGCGGCCCGGGGGGGAGTGATCTCCCAGCATGCAGTTGATGTCGGCCTCTCGCGTGGCGGCCACATGCATGAGGGGAGCGTTTCGTCGCTGCTCGGGATGTACGGAATCCCTGCTGCCGCCGACGATGTGATCATCGGTCGCGATCTCAGGCTCGTCGAGATGACCGGGGCGAGATACCACGTGCAGCACCTGTCGACCGCCGGCGGTGTCGCGATGATCGCCGCGGCGAAGGCCAAGGGTCTTCCGGTGACGGCCGAGGTGGCCCCGCATCACCTGGCGTTTGACCATCATGCTGCGGCGGGCACCGACCCGGTCTACAAGATGATGCCGCCGCTGCGTTCGACCGAGGATCGCGACGCGCTCCGCCGGGGACTGGTGGATGGAACGATCGACATCGTCGGGACCGATCACGCACCCCATGCCGAGCATGAGGAGGAAGTGCCGTGGGAACAGGCTCCGAACGGCGTGATTGGCCTGGAGTGGGCGGCAGCCGTGGTCAACACCTTTGCCGGTCTGGACCAGACGGCCTTCTTCGAGCGGTTGTCGGTGGCGCCCGCACGGATCGGTCAGATCGCCGATCAGGGGCTTCTCCCGGCGGTTGGTGGCCCTGCCAACCTGATGGCATTCGATCCTACGATCGAATGGACCCCCGAAAGCACCGTTTCGAAGGCCAGGAATAGCCCGTACCTCGGCATGGCGCTCCGTGGCAAGCCGAAGGTAACGGTTCATCGCGGTGTTGTGACCGCCCGCGACGGCGTATCCCAACGGGGAGGCACGTGAGTGTGATCGTGAAGCCCCTCGTGAGACGCCGGTGAGAGCGAACTCCCCGGATCTGCGGACGACGGTTGGGCCCGCGACCCTGCGGAGTCCGATCGTCGCCGCGTCGGGGACCGTCGGTTCGGTGGTGGACTTTGCGGGGGTCGGTGACTTTCGCTCGTATGGGGCGGCGGTCGCGAAGTCGGTGTCGCCGGATCCGTGGCCGGGGCGCACGCCGCCGCGGCTCGCTTCGACCGGTGCCGGCATGTTGAACGGCATCGGCATCCAGAATCCGGGGATCGACGCATGGGTGGACGAGATCGGGCCGCGGATCGGCGAAGCAGCCGTGCCGGTGTGGGGGTCGGCCGTCGGGCACGATGCCGACGGATTCGCAGAAGTAGCGATGGGGCTCCAGCGGGCCGGTGTCGCCGCCATCGAGGTGAACCTGTCGTGCCCGAACCTGGAGGACGGGCATCTCTTCGCCCTCGACGGTGAGCGGTCGGCTGAGGTGATTCGAGCCGTGCGGGCATCGACCGACCTGCCCATCGCAGCCAAGCTTTCTCCGAATGCCATCGAGATCGCGAGGATCTCAGCCTCCGTACGTGACGCAGGGGCCGACTGGGTTGTTCTCACGAACACGGTTTGGGGGGCCGGGATCGATGTTGAGACCCGACGACCCACGTTGAGCGGCGTTGTCGGCGGCTACTCGGGCTCGCCCGTGAAACCGATCGCGATTCGTTGCGTATGGGAGGCGTCACAGGCACATCCGGATCTGCCGATTGTCGGATGCGGAGGCGTGCGCTCCGGGGCGGACGTCGTCGAGTTCCTCCTCGCCGGAGCCTCGGCCGTGGCGGTGGGTACCGCCCACTTCGCGGAACCTCGCGTCGGAACCCGCATCATCAAGGAACTGGAGAAGTACATGGCCAAGCACGATGTGGCATCGGTTGGAGACCTGATCGGTGCGGCCGAACCATGGTGAAGGGTGTCATCGTCGCTCTCGACGTCCCGACCGCCGAAGCTGCTGTTGCCATGGCAGAGGAAGTTGCCGAGCACGTCGTTGCCTTCAAGATCGGACTCGGACTGCTCCACGGGCCGGGCCCGCTCCTGATCCCTGCCCTGGTGGGGCTTGGCAAGCCCGTGTTCGCAGACGCGAAGCTCAACGACATTCCTTCCCAGGTCGAGATGGCGGCACGGCGCCTTGGCGAACATGGTGCCCGGTGGGTGACGGCTCACGTCAACGGCGGCCAGGCCATGCTCGAGGCCGCAGTGCGCGGCCTCCGGGAAGGAGCAGGCGCGGCCCCTGCCGGGATTCTCGGCGTCACCGTGCTGACGTCCCACGACGGCGCATCCCTGGCGAGGATCGGGATCGACCGGTCTCCCGGCAAACTCGTAGCGCGCATGGCGAAGGTAGCGGCCGCTGCTGGGTGCGAAGGCGTCGTGTCGTCTCCACGAGAACTCACAGTCGTCTCCGATGTCGCCCCTGGACTCCTCAAGGTGACACCCGGTATTCGGCCCACCGACCGGGACGACGACCAAGCGAGAACGATGACGCCGGCTGAGGCCATCGAACGGGGCGCCGACCTGCTGGTCGTTGGACGCCCGATCACCGCCGCGAGTGATCCAGCGGCGGCCGCTGCGGACATTGCCGCCCAGATCCAAGGTGCAGTCCCCCTGGATTGATAGAGTCCACCCATGGCCGATATCCACAACCTCCCACCGATGAGCGACGAGCAGCGAGCCCTGGCACTCGAAAAGGCCGCAGCGGCCCGCCGCCAGCGCGCCGAGATGAAGGCGCTGCTGAAGACGGGTTCTCTCACGCTCGCCGAAGTGTTCGAGCGGGCCGAAACCGACGATATCGTCGCCGGTACGAAGGTCTATCCGCTGCTCGCATCGATGCCCCGGATGGGGAAGATCAAGGCGACCCGCCTGATGGAAGAACTCGGGATACCCGACAACCGCAAGATTCGCGGTCTGGGCTCACGCCAGCGTGAGAACGTCCTCAATTCCTTTGCCTGAGGGCAGACTCCTCGTTGTCTCGGGGCCGTCAGGCGTCGGGAAGTCCAGCGTGATCGACGGCGTTCTCGCACGGTCCGATGCCGGTTTCTCCGTCTCGGCAACCACCCGGTCGCCGCGGCCGGGAGAGGCCGACGGTGTCGACTACTGGTTCGTCGACCACGAGGAGTTCAGCAACCTGGTCGAAGGAGGGGGCATGCTGGAGTGGGCCGAGTACGGCGGCTACCGCTACGGCACACCGAAAGCTCCTGTGGTCGAAGTCCTTGAGTCGGGCTCTCATGTCATCCTCGACATCGAAAACGACGGCGCCCATCAGGTACAGGCCGCGTACCCGGCTGCGGTGTTGGTGTTCTTGATGCCACCATCTCGAGACGAACTCGAACGGCGCCTCCGGTCGAGGGGAGACACCTCCGAGAGCGACATCAACCGGAGATTGGCCGTTGCCGACGAGCAGATGCTCGACGCTCGCGGCTCTTACGACCACCTGGTCGTGAACGACAACCTTGAGGGCGCGATCTCTCAGGTTGTCTCTATACTCGAAGCACCGGCCACTCCGGACAGGGGTTCAGACGCGTTCCCGCGCGCTGGAGACGCCGCAACGACGAGGAGCACCACCGAATGATGACCGAACCGCCGATCGGCGCCGTTATCGCGAAGACCCAATCCCGTTTTGGGCTCGTCGTTCTCTCGGCCCGCCGTGCACGGCAGATCAATGCCTACTTCAACCAACTGGGCGAAGGCCTTGGAGGATACGTCCCGCCGCAGGTGCACAGCCTCTCCCGCAAGCCGCTGTCGATCGCCCTCGAAGAGATATACGAGGACAAGGTCGTCATCGCTCCGATCGAGGAGTAGGCGATGCTCGCCGGGCGGCGCGTGGTCCTCGGCGTCACGGGTGGCGTCGCCGCATACAAGGCCGCATACCTCGCCCGCCGCTTGATCGATCGCGGCGCCGTCGTGCGCCCCGTCATGACTCAGGCGGCCACGGAGTTTCTCGGCCCCCACACCCTGGCCGCCATCACTGGTGAACGCCCGGTCGTCGATCTCTTCGGCGCCGACGATGTGAGCCCGCACACCAGCCTCGGCCGATGGGCGGATGCTGTCGTCATCGCTCCCGCTACCGCGGCGTCCATCGCCCGGATTGCGAATGGTCTCTCCGACGATTCGGTCTCCGCGACCGTCCTCGCCACCTCGGCTCCAGTCGTAGTCGCTCCCGCAATGCACACCGAGATGTGGGAGCATCCTGCGACGGTGGCCAACATCGAACGCCTCGAGGCCTTCGGCTATCACATCGTTGGTCCGGTCGCCGGCGCCCTCGCCGGTGGTGACACCGGGATTGGCCGGTTGGCGGATCCCGATCGCATCGCCGACGCCGTTGCCGGCGTGCTCCCCGGAGGACCGTTGACCGGCGCTCACGTGGTGGTCACCGCCGGCGGCACCCGCGAACCGATCGACGCTGTCCGGTACCTCGGCAATCGCTCATCCGGCAAGATGGGAAACGCACTCGCCGCTGCCGCCGCGCGGCGCGGTGCCACGGTGACGCTCGTGACGGCAGGCTTGGGCTTCGAACATCCCAGGGTGACCGTCGTTCCTGTCGAGACCGCGGACGAGATGGCGGAAGCCACATGGGCCGCCGCGCAGGGGGCCGATGTGGCGGTGATGGCCGCCGCCGTCGCCGACTTTCGACCGACTGAATCGCTCGACGGCAAACTCCGCCGCGCGGAGGGCCCTCCGACGATCGACCTCGAGTCGACGCCGGACATCCTCGGGGGAGTGGCTGGGATGCTCCATCGGCCGTTCCTCGTGGGATTCGCCGCAGAAGTCGGCGGACTCGATGAAGCGGTCGCCAAGGCTCGCCGCAAGGGTGTCGACCTGCTTGTGGCCAACGACATCGCCGCTCCGGGTTCGGGGTTCGGCACCGACACCAACCAGGTGACGATCGTGCTTCCCGACGGAGGAACGGAACCGTGGAGCCTTATGAGCAAGAGTGAGGTCGCCGAGCGTCTCTGGGACAGGATTGCCGAACTCCGCAAGCGCGAAGGGCCGGCAACCTGACCGCGATCGCACAGGTCGTCCCTGATGTGCCATCGTTCGCCGTCGACGACGGCTTCACGTACGAGGTGCCCGACAATCTGAGCGGACTCGCGATCGGCGACATGGTCCGGGTGCCGCTCGGCGGACGGAAGGTCCGGGGATACGTCACCGCCGTCGGGGAAGACTCGGCGGATCGGCCCCTCCGACCGATTGCGTCGCGTTCGGGGAGTCGCGGCGTATTCAATGACGCCATGCTGCAGTCGCTGCGCTGGGTAGCCACGCACTACGTGGCCCCGCTCTCGACCGTTCTCAGTCGATGCGCACCCCCCAACCTTCCCAAGAAGAAGGCGCGTCCGATCGAGGATTTCGGAGATCGCATCGAAGGACCGCTCGCGCAGTGGGGGGAGCGGCAGGCTATCGGTGGTCGCACGCGGCCCGCGTACCTCCTGACCGGGGAACCGTTCGAGGGAATCGTATCGGCGATGGGGCCGGCGCTCCGCAGCGGGAAGAACGTCATCGTGACCGCTCCCACGGTGGTCGAAGCCCGTGCGGTCGCGGAGCGACTGAGGGTGGTATTCGGCGACCGGGTGCTGACGGCGACCAGTGATGACCCGCCGATCGATCGTACGGCGTCGTGGATCCAGATCGCCACGCCAACAGCCAGCGTCGTGGTCGGGACGCGCGAGGTTGCATTCTGGGGCTCCGGTGCGATTGGTCTGGCCGTCGTCATCGAAGAGGGACGGCGGGGCTACAAATCGCCTCAGACGCCCACCTATCACGTGCGAGAGGTGCTCCGCCGCCGCTCCGTCATCGAGCGATTCGCGTTGCTCCTCACCGGCGCCGTGCCAACAACGGAGGCGATGTCCGCCGGCATCGAGATCATTCGCCAAGATCGACGCATTTGGCCGCTCGTGGAAATCGTCGACCGGACGGCCGAGACTGCGTTCCCGGGAACGATCGGTGAACGGCTGCGCCAGGCGATCTCGTCGGTCGGCGACACGGGGACCGCGTTCGTTCTCGTTCCCCGCAGAGGAGGGACCTACCGCTGTTCGCGCTGCCGCGAGCTTCGTACGTGCCCCGCTTGCGGAGCGATACTCGAACGCAACGGAGCGTGTGCGCGTTGCGGGAGGGTCGAGCAGGCCTGCCCATCGTGCGGTGGGACGAGGTTCGAAGCTCTTGGCGCGGGGGTCCCGCGCACCGTGGATGATCTGGCGCGGACGTTTGGAGACCAGGTAGGGCCGGCCGGATCCGGGCGGAGGATTGCGGTGGGGACGGAACGCGATCTCGTCGGTCTGGTCCCGGTGGATCTCGTCGCGGTCATCGACCCCGATCTCTGGATCCTCGCCCCCAACTACCGGGCAGACGAGGACGCTCTGCGGCTACTCGTTCGCGGTGCGTTGGCGGCACGTCCCGGGCGGGGCAGGCGCGCCATCGTCCAGACCTCGCTCCCCGAGCACCCTGTGTTCGATGCGCTCCGAAGCGGAGATCCCATTCCGTTCATGGAGAGCGTGCTCCGATCGCGTGAAGAGACCGGCTTCCCGCCCGTCGGCGAGTTGATTGCTCTCGAGACCGATGCGGACAACGCTGCAACGCTCCTCGAGGATGCTGCGGGAGATGCCGTTCTCCTGGGCCCGGCCCGCGAGGGCGATCGTGACCGCTGGCTGATCCAAGGTCCGGACCTCGGTCGCGTCCGGATTCGACTCCGTGGGGCGGTGCGACAACTGAGAGACGGCGGGTCGCGTGTGCGCGTCGACGCCGATCCGGTCGATCTCTAGATCTGTGGCGATGTGGCCACTGTGACACGGATTCGGTAGCCTGGCGATCCCATGGCGATCTACCCCATCCGAGTCTTCCCGGATCCTGTTCTTCGCACGGCAACCACGCCGGTAACGGAGTTCGGACCGGACCTTGCGCGTCTCGCTGACGACATGCTCGAGACGATGTATGCGGCGCCCGGCGTCGGATTGGCCGGTCCGCAGATCGGCATTTCGAAGCAGATCTTCGTCGCGGACGTCGGTGAAGGTCCGTTCGTGATGGTGAATCCTGAGATCGTTGAGACCTCCGGCAAGTGGAAGTTCGAAGAGGGCTGCCTGTCGGTGCCCGGTTACTGGTGGGAATTCTCCCGTCCGGCATTCGCCCGTGCCCGCGGACTCGACGTCGACGGCAACCCCGTTGAGTATGCCGGGGATGAGCTCATGGGGCGATTGCTGCAGCACGAGACGGATCACCTGATCGGCACCCTGCTGCTCGAACGTCTCCCGAGACGTCTCCGCAAAGACGCACTCCGAGACCTCCGGCGCGCGGTACTACCGAGCAGCCTCGAATGAGGGCCGTCTTCCTCGGAACACCTGCCGCAGCCATACCTGGTCTCGCGGCCCTCATCGATGTCGCCGACATCGCGACGGTCGTGACACGACCGGACAGCGCAAAGGGGAGATCGAGGAGGCCGACACCGAGTCCGGTGAAGCTCGCAGCGGCCGAATGGGGCCTCCCCGTTGCAGAGCCGAGGACGCGAGCCGATATCGAGAGGGTGCTCCGTGATGCCGAAGCCGACATCGGCGTTGTTGTGGCCTACGGCCGGATCCTCTCACCGGCGGCCCTGGAGACGACGACGGCCGGGTTCGTCAACGTGCACTTCTCGCTCCTCCCCAGATGGCGCGGAGCGGCGCCCGTGGAACGGGCGATTCTCGCCGGAGACGAGACGACCGGCGTCAGCCTCATGCAACTCGACGAGGGGCTCGACACCGGTCCGGTGATTGCCGCTCTCGAAACGCCGATCGCGGATGATGAGACCGGTGGAACCTTGAGCGGAAGGCTTGCCTACCTCGGAGCGATGATCATTGACGACGTCTTGGAGGATCTGCTTGCCGGCCGATTGGAGGCCGCTCCCCAGCTGAGAACCGGCGTCACGGGTGCGGGCCCTCTAGGTACGTCGGAGGCCCGCATCGACGCCACATGGGCGGTCGGATACGCCGAGCGGGCGGTGCGGGCCTTCAACCCGAGGCCGGGTGCCTGGTTTGAGATGGACTCCACGCGTTTCCGGGTCCACCGGGCGTCGCCGTCACCCGAGGCCGTCACCCCGGGCGTGATCGCAGCGTTCAACGGACAGGCGATCATGGGACTCCAGGGCGGCAGCCTCTCGATCGACGTGATCCAGCCGTCAGGGAAGGGGCCGATGCCCGGTCCCGCATGGCTCAACGGGCGGCGCGGAACCGGCGGTCGTATCGATCCGGCTCCTGAATGAAGCGCGGCGTCGAGTCCCGCGTCATCGCGGCAACCATTCTCGAGAGAGTTCTGGCCGAGGGGGCCTACTCGAACGTTCTCGTGAGGACGACGACCGAGGATATGGAACGGCGCGACGCCGTCTTCGTGCAGCTTCTTGTGTACACCGCCATCCGCAATCTGACCCGCATCGATCGTACAATCGACGCTCGCGTGTCGCGGCCGATTGACGATGTGGTGCGTTCGGTCCTCCGGATCGGCGTGGCAGAGATTCTGTTCACGGAAGGTGAACCCCACGCCGCTGTGGACTCTGCTGTCGAGGCGACGAGAGTGCTCGACGTGCCGCGAGCATCGGGGTTCGTGAACGGTGTGCTCCGCACTGTTGCACGGTCGGGCGAGCCCCCACTCCCGGAGGGCCCGGAGGGAGAGGCCTTGCTCCACGGTGTTCCCCCGTGGCTGCACCACGATCTCGCTGCTGCCTATGGTCCCGACGAGGCACGGGCCTTCTTCAAGGCCTCCAATCTGGCGACACGCGTCGGGGTCCGACGCAGATCCGGCGAGGCACCAGGGGATCCGGTGCCGGGAATCGCCGATGCCTACATGATCGACGGGATCGCGGGGAACCGCGATGCCATTGCGTCCGGACGCATCGTCGTAGCTGATCCGTCGTCGATCGCGGCTGCGCTCGCTCTCGAGCCTCAGCCGGGTGATCGGATCGTGGATCTCGCTGCCGCCCCCGGCGGAAAGACGATTCACCTCTGGGACATGGTCGGAGGCGAGGGCATCATTGTTGCGATGGACCGTCACGCCAGAAGGGCAATGACAGCCCGACGGCGGACCGACCGCTTGACAACGGGGATCCGCTGGGTCATCGGGGATGCAGCCCAGCCGCCGTTCCCCGAGACCTCCTTCGATCGCGTGCTCCTCGACGCCCCATGCACCGGGTTCGGAACGCTCCGACGCCGCCCCGAGATCCGCCATCGGGTCGATCGCGAGGGCGTCGACGCGGCCGCATCCCTGCAGCGGCGGATGCTCGACGCCGCCCTGAAGCTGGTGCGACCGGGCGGGCGCCTTGTCTACTCGGTCTGCACGGTCACAGCCCAGGAGACGGTCGGCGTCGTCGCCGGCACCGGATCCCGCCCACCTTCCGACCTGCCCGGTTTGAGAATGGAAGGCGGCATCCTCCTTGCCCCTCACCTCACTGAGTCCGATGGCATGTTCATTGCCGTGATTGATCGGTGATCGTTCGGTGCTGGTGGCTCACATGCGATGGATCGGGAGGTATCCCGAGGCCCAGAAGCGGATACACTCGTTTCCCGTGATCAAACAAGCGCGAATCGCACCCTCAATCCTCGCCGCCGACTTCGCCCATTTGGGCGACGACGTCGGTCGTGTGGCCGACCACATCGACTTTCTCCACGTGGATGTCATGGACGGCCACTTCGTGCCAAACATCTCGATTGGCATGCCGGTCATCGAATCGCTGCGGGCGGTCACCGACCTGAAGTTCGACTGCCACCTCATGACGCTGAATCCCGACGCCTACCTCGAGGACCTGAAGGCAGCCGGCGGAGACCTGGCGACCGTTCACATCGAGGTGTTTCCCGACCCGACCGCGGTCGCTGCGATGGCACGGGACGTAGGACTCGAATTCGGTCTTGCCGTCAACCCACCGACGCCATTCGAAGCTATTGAGCCGTTTATCGAGATCGCCGACATGATCGTGGTGATGGCGGTGCATCCGGGCTTCGGAGGACAGGGATTCATCGATGCCGTGCTGCCGAAGATCGAGCGGGTCAGGAAGTTCATTGATTCTGCCGGGCTTCCGACCGATATAGAGGTGGACGGCGGGATCGACGCGAATACGATCGGATCAGCCCGCGAGGCTGGAGCCGACGTGTTCGTTGCGGGAACCTCGGTATTCCGGGCCCCGGACCCGGTCGCCGCCGTGCAGAGACTGAGAACGGCGATCGGCGAGTAGAGGAAGCATGGGAGATCGGATCCTTGTCGTCGACGACGACCCGGACATCCTCCAATACGTCAAGATGAACCTCGAACTCGAGGGGTTCGAGGCCGAGACGGCTTCGAACGGTATTGAGGCACTCCAAGTCGCCCGAGAACGGCCGCCCGCGCTCGTACTCATGGACGTGATGATGCCCGGCATGGACGGTCTCACAGCGCTGCGCCACCTCCGCAACGATCCGACGACGTCGAGTGTGCCGGTCGTGATGCTGACCGCCCGGGCGCTTGCAAAGGACCGGGTCAAGGGCCTCGATCTCGGCGCAGACGACTACATCACCAAGCCGTTCGCCGTTGAGGAACTCGTCGCCCGCGTCGGCACCGTCATCAGACGGGCCCAGCAGATGCGCGATGTCTCGCCGCTCACCGGTCTTCCAGGAAACTTCCGGATCGCCGCCGAACTCGAACAGCGCATCGAAACCCGGATCCCGATCGCGGTCGTCTACGGCGACCTGGACAACTTCAAAGCGTTCAATGATCACTACGGCTTCATGCGAGGCGACTCGGTCATCAAGTACACCGCAACCACGTTGATGGAGGCGACCGCTGCCTGCGGCGACCCTGACGCCTTCGTTGGCCATGTCGGAGGCGACGACTTCATCGCGGTGATGAGCCCGGATCTGGTCGAGTTGTTCTGCACCAACGTCATACGGACGTTTGACGACGGGATTCTCGACTTCTATGACACCGCGGACGCTCTCCAGGGGTATATCGAGGTCACCGACCGCCGCGGGGAGCGCCATGCGTTCCCGATCGTGTCGTTCTCGATGGGTGTGGTCACAAACCAGTACCGGGCCATTGCATCGGAGTGGGAGGCATCGGCAATCGCCTCCGAGATGAAGGAGTTCGCCAAGCGCCAGCCCGGTTCGACGTACTCCATCGACCGTCGCCAGTAGAGCCCGGCTACCCAGCCACTGGCTCACTCAGTTCCTCGGCTACCCGTTCCAACTCCAACGGCCGAACACCGTCGATCGAGCGCTACTCTTGTACGTGCCCCCTTCAGGGCAGGGTGCAATTCCCGACCGGCGGTGAAAGCCCGCGACCCCCATGCCATGGGGTGGATCCGGTGAAACTCCGGGGCCGACGGTGACAGTCCGGATGGGAGAAGGAGGGCGAGTGACGCGTCGCGTGGAGGACAATCTGTTCCGAACGCACCGCGTGGACGAGATGATGCGTCGTGCCATCGGCCTGACTGAGATAACGGCGCCGCATCCGAATCCACGGGTCGGTGCGATCGTGGTCAACCCGGCCGGGGAAGTGGTCGCTGAGCGCGCCCATATCCGGGCCGGTGCCGCCCACGCCGAAGCGGCAGCACTCGCCGACGCGGGGCCCGAAGGGCGCGGCTCGACGTTGATCGTCACCCTCGAACCGTGTGCCCACTACGGACGAACTCCGCCTTGTGTCGAAGCGATTGTCGAGGCGGGTGTGAACCGGGTATACGTTGGAGCGCTGGATCCCGATCCCCGTGTGGCCGGCCGCGGCATTGCGATGCTCCGAGACGCCGGCATTGACGTCGAGACCGGCATCGAGGAAGCAGCCGTCGTCGCGAACGACCCTGCCTACTTCCACCACCGCGCAACGGGCCTCCCCCTGGTGACGCTGAAGATCGCAGCGACGCTCGACGGCCAATCGGCTGCTGCCGACCGCACCTCCCAATGGATTACCAGTTCCGAGGCTCGCAGCGACGCCCACCGACTGCGGTCGAACAACGATGCCGTCCTGGTCGGAGCCGGGACCGTGATCGCCGACGATCCGACGCTCGACGTGCGTCTCGACGACTACTCGGGGCGGCAGCCGCGCCCCGTCGTGATCGCGGGACGGCGCACCATTGCATTGGATGCCGCAGTGCTGCAGCGGGATCCGATCATCTTCACCGGCGACGCCGGCATCTCGCTGGCTGACGATCGCGCGAGAGTGGTTCGGATGCCGGGGGGTATCGGCGTCGATCTGGCCGGTGTTGTCAAACACCTCGGACGCGAGGGTGTGCTCTCCGTCCTCATCGAGGGTGGGCCCACAATCGCCGGCTCGGCATTGGCTGCGGGCATTGTGGATCAGATCGTTCTCTACTACGGAGCGAAACTCGCCGGAGGCATCGGACTCCCCGCTATCGCCGGGACGCTCGCAACCATCGACGACACGTTGGATGTGTCGATCACAGCGATCACTCCGATCGGTCCGGACATCCGGGTCGACGCAGTCATCGAGAGAGGGACGTGATGTTCACCGGAATCGTCAGCGAACTCGGCACCGTGCATGCGGCCGAACCCACCAACGGGGGTGCGGCCCTGACCATCACCGCCCCCAGAACCTGCACCGGCCTCACGGTTGGTGACTCGATCGCGGTGAACGGAGTGTGCCTTACCGCTATCGAGATCGAAGATGACCGATTCACGGTTGAAGCCGTTTCGGAGACACTGCAGCGCAGCAATCTCGGTGATCTCGTTGTGGACTCGCCCGTCGACCTCGAGCGTCCGGTCGAGGCGGCAGGTGGCCGCTTTGACGGCCACGTCGTGCAGGGCCACGTCGACGGAGTCGGTGTCCTTCGGGCAATCGACGTCGAAGGCGACTCGCGCCGGATCCGAATCTCTACGCCCCCCGCACTCGCCCGATACCTCGTCGAGAAGGGTTCTGTCACCGTCGACGGCGTCAGCCTGACCATCACCGCCGTCTCAGACGTCCATGCGGCCGAACCCTGGTTCGAGATCGTTCTGATCCCGCACACGCTCGACGTCACGGTCCTGGGCGCCAAGGGAGTCGGCGACCGGTCCAATCTTGAGGCGGACATTCTTGCCAAATACGTTGAACGACTGATGGAGGCCCGTGTATGAACTACGCGAAGATCGAAGAGGCGATTGCCGCCGTTGCGGGCGGATCGATGGTTCTGGTGGTGGACGACGAGGACCGTGAGAACGAGGGCGATCTGATTGTCGCTGCCGAGAAGGTCACCTCGGAACACATCGCGTTTATGGTCCGTCACACGAGCGGCCTGATCTGCTTGCCGATGACGGGCGAGCGCCTCGACGAGCTGAAGCTGCCGTTGATGGTGCTCGAGAACACCGACTCGCACAAGACGGCATTCACGGTGTCGATCGATATCGCCGATGGCACGACAACCGGAATCTCTGCCGGCGACCGCGCCCGAACGATCAGAGCAGCCGTCGACCCCGCCGCCACGGCAGAGGACTTCCATCGTCCGGGACATGTCTTCCCGCTCCGGTATCAACCGGGCGGTGTCCTCGTGCGTCCCGGCCACACCGAAGCTGCTGTTGACTTGGCCCGTCTCGCTGGACTCGCACCTGCCGGCGTGCTGTGCGAGGTTGTCAACGACGACGGAACGATGTCTCGTGGTGAGTCCCTGATGGCGTTCGCCGACGAACACGAGATCCCCATCATCACGATCGAGGATCTCGTGGCCTACCGCTGGAGGAAGGAGGCCCTGGTGACCCGGGTGTCGGAGGCAGCGCTCCCGACAACGTCCGGGGATTTCCGCGCGGTCGGATATCGGGCCGTCGATACCGGTTCGGAGCACATCGCTCTGGTCCTCGGGGATGTGACCGGCCGCGACGACGTCCTCACTCGCCTTCACTCGGTCTGCTTGACGGGCGACGTATTCGGTAGCCTGCGCTGCGACTGCGGTGTTCAGCTTCGCGAGTCGATGGATCTGATCGCCGCCGAGGGCGAAGGAGTCATTGTGTATAACCCGACCCACGAGGGGAGAGGTACCGGGCTGCTCGACAAGCTCGCCGCCTATCGGCTCCAGGAGCAGGGTTTCGACACTGCCGAAGCGAACGTACAGATCGGGCATGCGGTCGACAACCGGCACTATGGCGTTGACGCACAGATCCTGCACGACCTGAAGGTTTCGAGCGTTCGACTGATTACCAACAACCCGGAGAAGATCGGGCAGTTGAAGGGCTTTGGTGTTGATGTCACCGATCGCGTGCCGCTCTGGGTCGGCCGCAACAGCCACAATGAGTTCTATCTGCAGACCAAGGAAGACAAGCTCGGCCACCTCGGGGGTGAGGGATGAACGGTCCGATCCGGGGTGACCTCGACGCGTCGGCGATGCGCGTTGGCGTTGTGCGTTCGCTCTTCAACCAACCGGTCACTGACGGGCTCCTGAATGGGGCGCTCGAGATTCTCGAAGAGGCCCGTGCCATCGATGTGACTCTGGTTGACGTTGAAGGCGCCTTCGAGGTGCCGGTTGTCGCTCAGCGTTTGGCCGGGCAAGGCTATGACGCGGTGATCGGCCTCGGTGCGGTCGTCGAAGGCGAGACCGACCACTACGAGTACATCGCCGCTCGCACCTCAGAGGGCCTGATGCGCGTCATGCTCGACACCGGGATCCCCGTTGCATTCGGGATCCTCACCGTGCGCGAACCCGAGCACGCCTATGCCAGAAGTGCCCCCGATGAACACAACAAGGGCCGCGAAGCCGCCGAAGCTGCCGTCCGCACCGCGAGCCTCCTCCGCAAACTCACCGAGTAGCCGAGCAGGTTCCTTTCCTTCCGCGGGAGGTGGCGGCTGCCTTGCGGGCAGGTGGCGGAGGGGGTCTGTCGCTGGCGTCGAGTGCCGGCCGAGGAATCCGTAGGAATTTTCGAGATTCTTCGTTCCGAGCACCGGTTTCTGTCACACGCGGGGGATAGGTTGCGGGATGGGACATCATGGTCTCGCCACCGACACGATCGAGGAACAGTTGCTCGACCATG
>Ga0316189_10001131_pt1 | contig 26483 bp, 30 predicted proteins | sample LowCovwburrow_MG_FD_204930 | JGI IMG/M metagenome (GOLD analysis project Ga0316189, IMG submission 204930) | Coastal sediment microbial communities from Maine, United States - Lowes Cove worm burrow | ecosystem: Environmental > Aquatic > Marine > Coastal > Sediment | place: USA: Maine... | reverse complement strand
TACACATACAGATTTAATAGAAGCTTTATGAAGGAAAATATATTTGAGAATCTGATCGGCAGAATGGTCAATCATCAACCTTGCGGCTACAATCTTATTCGTATTTATTAAATGCCTACTTCAATAACATTATTATAAATTGATTTCTTGATTACATGAATCGAATCAGAATTTTTTTCGCACTGTTACTTTGGTGGTGTCTTGATGCCGAAGCTCAAAGATCTGGTAAAATCAGAAAAACATCATGGGTGAATTGGTATGATTCTGCAGCTTTTTTTGAAGGACCAGAGCCATTAATTCAGGGGTTAGGTAGCAGAAGCAAGGAACTATCCGAGAAGCATGGGGGACGAGTCATTTTCGAACATGATGAAAAATACTATTTGATCAACAATCTTGCTGACTATTATTTTTGGTTTACCCGTAAGTATGAATTTCTCTTCAAAAAGGAAATTTGGATTTACGAGTCTTTTTACTTTCAGCATGACAGTTATAATCAGGCTCTTTTTATAAAAAAAAATTACACTGGGAAAAGACTCCCGGCAAAATACAGATTTCATCAAATGCCTCATCATAAACAAGATTTTGTAGATGCAAACCCCTCCGGTATTAAGCACAATCATTTCTTTCGTAGGAATTCTAGCAGGCCTGAAACGATTCAAAAATTTAAAAATGGAAGGAGAGTTGGATCATAGTATTCGTATGACTTTTGATCATGGGGCACTATAATCTCTGTAGGATCCAACTCGGAATAGAATTATGATAAATAATTGGACAAACATAAGGTTGGCAGGACTCTTTGGTTTGCTAATAATATTTTACTTCTCCTGCTCAGCCCAGACAAGAGCACCACTTGCAGTAGATTTTGTACTAAGTGACAAACTAGACAAAGGATATGATGAATATAATTTTTGGAATGGCAATTGGGATGTTATTTGGTCTAGAAATGTAGGATATGATGTTTATGAACCTACAAATAAACTCCGCCACAAAATTTTTTCTGCTCTAGATGGCAAAGCTATGATCGAGTTGGCATACGAAGATTCGAGCAGGACGGCTGGATTTAGCATCCGATACTTTGATGATAACCTGAAGAAGTGGGTTATGTTTCAGAGTTGGCCCAGAAAGAACTCAACAAACATATCGTCCCTCCAAGGAACATACCACCACAAAAGGATTCAATTGTACCAACAATATGGGAGACTTCCAATAGATGTTAGAGGCAGCCCAGCGGGTACTCCTTACATCACGAGGTACACTTTCTCTGATGCACATCCAGCTACATTTCGATGGGAGAGTAGTGTTTCATTGGATTCAATGCAAACATGGTACACAAGAAATATAGCTGAAGGCACTCGGACACAGGATATTGATTCACTCTTCGATTACAACCGAAACTGGTATACATATGGTGATGGATGTCTATGCTCGGATAGCATTTTTCAATCTATGAAACCATATCTGGGAGTATGGCAAGGAAGGGTGGAAAGTCCGAACGGGGAAATGATAAAATCCGATAAAATTATCCGAGTTCTTAAACCATTTCTTGGTAACTGTGCGGCTTTAGGTTATCAAATAAGTTTCATTGGAGGCGCTGTAAATAAAGAAGTTCTATTTCTTACATATTTGACAAATAGCAAAGAATGGGTTTTCTATTCTCTTAATGACAAAAAGGGAGAAAGCCATAAAACCTACTTCTCAAATTCGCTAAAAAGGGAAGTGAGATTTACCAAAATAGACATGTTTGATGTGCCTAGTTTAGATCCGATTCAAAAATTGATCTGGAATGTTAATGGAAACAAACAGCAAATTGAGTATGGTCAATCCAGCAAAAAAGGCTCAATTGAAATTGAATTGAAGAAGGAATAGAATAGTATTTGTATTTCGTAAAAAAATGATGCGAATGAAGTTATGTTACTTGAAATCTGATCTGTCTTTAGTTGTTCTCGGAAAAAAAGTCACTTTCTATAGACATAAATATCTAGTAAAAATGAAATTTGGAACGTTAATAGTGATCCTAGGAGCCTTGTTCTTATCATGTAAAAAGGAAGATCCACAGCTTCCAAATGGCTTTATGATCAACACAACTTTTTATCCAACACCCTTTGCGTACGTTTGTGATATGGGAATTAATGTAAATGACCTTTCGGTAGTAGTACTAACACTTGCTTCAAAACCATTTGATAACGTAGTGATAGTAGCTGACTTGGATTACGTTTCCTTCAACATCACTACACCAGTGAATGGAGAATTAGTGGCCGGTAAATATGTCTTTGCATCAGGGAGTGAAAATAAACTGAACGCCTTTTACCATGGACAGGTAGGGTTAGGCTTTGACATAGATCCTAATCAAGAGGAAATAATAGTTGGAGCAGATTTTCTTGAATCAAGTACCGATGGAACACTCGAGATAAGTCAGGAAAACAATGACTACATCATTAACTACTCAATGGAATTGAAGAACGGGGAATCAGTTTCTGGAACATTTCAGGATGCTTTACTTACATCTACCACCTGTGTAGACTGGTTCTAAAATCTATCTGGCGCTCGCGAAAAGAAGATATTGAAGAGACCAAAAAAAGTGCCGAAGAATTCATTCTTATCCATCAATTATTCCTGTCCGATCGAACTGGAGAAATCATCACTAAAGAATTCTTTAAACTATCATATCCGGGTAGATGGAATTATGATATTCTTAGAGCACTGGATTACTTTCAGTATGCAAAAAGTAAGTGGGATAAAAAGGATGCAAGAAGCATTGAATGTTGTTCAGAAAAAAAAACTAATAGTGGCACTTGGAACCAGCAATCTGCACATCCCAGAAAAGTACACTTTGTGATGGAGAGAGCTGCTGGTCCGAGTAGATGGATACACTTAGGCCTTTACGGGTATTGAAGCATTTTGAAAAGAAATGATAATCGCCATCATAACATGGTAATTCATTAGTTATCAGAGGTCTCATGTTTCATGAGACTTAATTCAATATTCAATATCAAAAGGTACAAGCTGTGCTGCCTCAACACATCGTTTCATATCGGTTAACCCAATATGAGCTGGAAAGAATTTACGCTCATCATTAAGCTTTTTTACTTTTTCATACAATTTTTCAGGATCAGCTGTGGCTACTTTTTCAGCTGTGTTGTAACCTGATTCGTACAAAACAAAAGCAAAGGTGTGATTGACCCAACGTATACGTGAGAGGTCAATCAATTTGGTGGCCATTAACAATTCTTGTTTGTCAATCCCGCTCTGTGAAGCAAGTGCATCCCTGCTTTCTGAAGTCAATACTTCATTGAATAATTGATGATTGTTTACGATCCCTACTTTGCCAAGCCTTTGAGCAGTGTTTGATTTAAGGCCTGGAAACTCTGCTATTTTGATTGGTTTCCGTATGTAGCCTTTGATCTCTCTGACTAGTATGGTTAGATATTCCACCGGTATGCCGGTTCGATCAGCCAATTCACTTATGCCTTTCTTGCTTTTTAGGCTCTGCAGCAACTCATTGACATTGCGAATATTCTGTTTTTTTTAAAAGTTGGAAATAACCGTCTGCATGTTCTCTCAAGGTCATTCTGCTAGGAACCAGGCTGGTTTCAAGCAGAATCTGTTCATACACATCCAAACTAATTTTTTCTAAGTCGATATTAAATCCCATATAGTTCTCTTTAAAGTGTTTTTTATGATGTGGGAAGTCCCTTTTCTGTAGAATTCAAATATGCAGTGATCGCTTCCATTTTCAGATTCGATTTCATCCACCAACTTATACATATGGGGAATAATTTTTCAAGAGGTTAAAATCTGTAACCAAAATTCAAGCTGGGCTCAAATATTGTATTAGGGGTCCCAGCTTCTATCACAGCAAAGTCCGTTGGAAAATTTGTGTCGATTGGCCAATATTTTAGCGCATAAGCCGGTTCTACGTAGAGACGTTCTTTGAAAAATTCAAACCTGTACCCTACGGCCAATTGGAGATATAATTGAAACCCCTTTTGGATTTTTTCATCTTGTTCATCGTAATACTGCTTTAGGAATGGAGTTGCCTGAGCTGTTGAGAATATACCCTTCCAAAGGAAACGTTGATATCCAAAACCAATTCCATGTGTTCGAACAAAGCCGGGATATAATTCATCAGAATCTCCATACGCACCTATTGGTTCTTCATATTTCCACGTATTGTACTCAGCGAAAACCCGGTCTCTTTTAGAAATTCGATAACCATAAGTCAGTAGATAATAATCAGCAGATTCTTCGGAGAAGTTAAGCAGCATCCAAAGCGAAGCACCTAGTGAATGTCTGTATTTGACTTCCTCAATTTTATTTTCAGAGAGTGGTGTTGTTTGAGCGGTGTTCTGACCAAACGCTGTACCTATTGACAGAACAGAGATTAATAGTGATAATCCAAATATTTTCATGATTTCTATTCTCTTGAGGTTGTGATGTGCTTCATTTCTTGCCGTAACTTTAGCATTGGGTAGTTACTTTTTATATCCATTCATAATCGTGTTGATTCACCTTTTTCGAGGATGACACAATTGACACCCATTGCTTCCGCCTTCCTTTTAAATAGTTGATCATCTGCAGCGTTGTAGCATTTGTTGAACATGGCTCCACCGTTGTAATGGACTGGGATGACCACCTTCGGTTTAGTCACCTGTACTGCTTTCAGGGCTTCCTCCTCGTCCATCGTATTACCTGCTATCTTTCCTCCAATTGGAACCATAAGAACATCTGGAGACTGTAGTTTTTCCCATTCATCCTCGTACAAAATCGTGTCTCCGAGGTTAAGGATGATCTTATCCTGAAACTTGATTTGAAACCCCATTTCGCCATAACCAAACCGCTCTTCGGGACCCTCATGCAATATTTTAGAGAATGGTCCAACTTTCAGGGTTAAAGGGCCATGTGTTCCCTTGACTCCAGTGATCTCAAAATCATCAACTACAATTGTTTCATCTACTGCCACAGTGTAGAGATCCTTTATTGGGGTGGTGAACGCCAGTCCCTTACTTCTTGGCCCTAAAATCAGCCTTTCACCATTGATTGTTCGGACCATTTTCTCATTACAGATCACTTTGGCACCAGAAGCATCGGCTACCCTATCCGTATACCAGTGGTGGTCAGGGTCACCATGTGTGACGAATATGTGTGTGATTCCATGCCATTCAGCTTTTGGGATCAAGGTTTTGAAAAAATCAGGAATGTAAAAACTTGCTCCAGGATCAATGGCGATCTTATTGGTTCCCCAGTCAATCAGAAAGGTGTTGTACCCATAGAATGTGATTTTCATTTCGCTGACATCATTATATCATCCCACTGCCAAGCAAATCTCCTCTTGGTGTGTGGTAAATAGTTTCCTTCACATTGTCATTAAGCTAAGAGTAGATGCGTACCCATGCAATGAGGGTGATCATCGAGAATAATGAATCAAATCATTGATAGTTGACGTGATAGGGCTTGAACTCGAGGCAAATTATCAAATCAAAGGCTGACAACAAGAAAGGTTCTTTTCAAAAGAGTACTAAAGCACGGTCTATCAAATCAGATAATCTGGACGAGAATCATTGATTTTTCTCTTCCGCGCAGGTAACGATTCTCATTGGTTGTGCCAACCGATAAAACTACCTTCGATTCCCAGTTACAATCAAAGGATCCCTCATGAAAAAGTTATTGATTATGGGCGGCTATGGCAATGTTGGAAAGCTACTGGCTTCCTACCTATTGCGGCACGTTCCTGATTTTCAAATCACAATAGCTGGACGAAATCTCAAAAAAGCAAAGGAAACCGCAGAAATCTTGATGGATCAACACCCTGGCAACATTGTATCCTACTGCCAAGTTGATGCAGCTGACAAGGCTACTCTCCTGGATGCCTTTGCTAAGGTCGACATGGTAATCGTAGCTTCGAGTTCTATCCGTCATGTAGTAAATGTGGCTGAAGCTTCCCTCGTGACCAATACTGATTACTTCGATGTACAGCTGTCTTCTCCAGAGAAAATTGGAATATTAAAAAAATACAGAGAAGCTATTCATGACAACCAGCTTGTGTTCATCACCGATGGTGGCTACCATCCGGGGATTCCGGGTGCAATGATCAATTGGGCCAAGCAGAAATTAAGCACTTTAACACATGCCAGGATTTATGCCGCTCTGAAAATGGACTGGAGTCTTTATAGCTATACCTATGCTACCATAAAGGAAATGCTAGAAGAGTTTAAGTCCTTTGATCCAACACATCTTGAAAATGGGCAATGGAGGAAAACAAAATGGTCTGATATACCGAAATGGGATTTTGGAGAACCTTATGGTGAATTGCCATGCACACCAATGCTGATGGAGGAAATCCGATCAGCCCCCTCCCACATCAAAGAATTACGTAATACTGGGTTTTTCATATCTGGGTTTAATCAGATAATGGACAATATCTTGATGCCGATACTTTGGGTGGGTATCCATATTTTGCCGCCGTTTTTGTATTGGCCTTTAGGTAAGCTATTTCAATGGGGACTCAATCTTGGAAAACCCCCGTTTGGAGTGAGGCTAATGGCAGATTGTAAAGGAGAAAAAGGATCCTTACAAATTTCTGTCTCTCATCATGATGGTTACGAGATAACCGTAATTCCGATAGTTGCTTGCCTTAAACAATACTTATCAGGTAACATTTCACCTGGACTACATTTACAGGCATGGGCCGTAGAACCAGAAAAGTTTTTTGATGATATGGTCCAACTAGGGATTGAAGCATCAGTTGTTGACCATCAAAATGAGAGTGTAAGTCAATAATCTGGCTGGCGCTCGTTACTCTTTTGTCAAGTTTGATAACCAAGTCACACTACGTACTGCCGCCATAGGAAACGCTGTTTGATGGCTTCCCTCAATCACAACAGGATTCAATTTTAAGCTTTCATCATTTCTACTTCTAAGTAGGGAAATCAATTCCTCAGCATACCCCCCCAACTCCTTCTCCAATGATCCATATGAAATGAAAACATTGGCATTTAGGCCATTACGCTTTATAGCTTCATTCGATTCAAGCTCAGATAGAAAGGGAATATCACCCTTCAGCCCAGGACTACCAAGAATGTAGTTTTTAAAGGTTTCGGGTTGTGACAGCAGTATGTAAGCGCCAAATTTTCTTGACCAGACACTTCTAATTGCAATTGCCTCAAGTCAACTTTTGAGACGGACACCTCTTTGGCATTCTTCCAGAAGTAGTATTCTCCTGGCCCCAAAATCCTATCAACTTTGTTGTCGACAAACAACACTCCATTTTCATAAGAGTCGACTTTGCACACTCTCACATAAGGCACCAATTCCTTTCTCTTGATTGACAAAAGATCAATCGCTTCAGTGATCTCAATTTTACTTAAGTCTGCTTTTACGAAGGAATACTCCGCCAATCCTTTCCAGAAAGTGTACCTACCTGGAGTCAATACGGCCTGGAAGTTGCTGTTCTCATATTGAATAGCAAGCTCGTTATCACCGACCTCAACCACAGTAAGGTGTTCTGCCAACTTCTCATCCCTCAAAAGCACATTAAGCTCGATTGAAGGATAGAATGGCTTTGACAAGTCGTACTGTACGATTGTCTCTAATGGGTTTATCCAATGAATCCCCTCTATGATTACGCGTTTGTAATCACCTTTTCTAAACACTAAACCAATTTTACCAGCATTAATTCTGATCCTTTTCATCACATTTATATTTAAAAGATTAAAAGATTAAAAAATTCATAAATAGAAAGCAGTCCAAACTCAACCATCTTTTAAATGGGGAATAGTAATTCAGCTCGAAGCGAGTCCATTAGTTTTCCTAAAGGGGCTTCTTTTTCTAATTGATCTCATTTGATCTCATGTACTAAAGAGCCTGTTTGAAGAAAAGTAACCGAGCCTTTTCAAGCGGTATCCCTACCATTTCAAAACATTTTAAAGACTGCTCAACCAATCCGAAGGTTAGCTTCGCAGGCTGAGCTTGTTCTGCTTTCAGAACTTGTCATATTTTAGAAGCTGACGACTTCATCGGAACCTACATCCGGCGTGTTGCCAATTACACTATCTCAATTTTTAGTTGAGAGTGGGATTCGAACCCACAATTCTTGCTGTTCTAACCAACTGAACTATCACATTTTTAAGTGTGAGAGGGAGTCGAACCCTCGACCCGCAAGGTGAGAAAACAACATCCAGTTTGAGTAGCATATCCCTGAGGGGACACTGTGGAGCTATACAGAAACTCACACCAGGTCTCAATACCTTCTGTTTTTTCACGCTTCCTTTTCAGGAAGATCTTTCGTGCTAACGCACAATATTTTCATTATGTAAAGAACATTTTTTGATGCCAGGAAAGGGTTCGAACCTTCACTATCAGAACCAAACTCTGACGTCCTACCAATTAGACGACCTGGCAACTTGATGTCTCCCTACCCAGATTCGATCGCAGCGGCGAACCGCCTGAGACCTCCGAGTTATCGGATTAGCTTGGCTCCAAATGCGCTTCCCTACTAAACTTCTTTAGAGCGGTCTTTCGGTGCTCCTGCAAATTCTATTCATATAAAAGCGTATTCTATATGACATCATCCAAGCGGTACACGGATTCGTCAAAACTTTTACCGCAGCACTTCCTTTTATGCTATAGAGAGTGGTGGGGATCTTAGGAGCGGTTCGCCGCTGCGATCGAACCTAATCAGCTGAAAGCACCAGATTTACAGTCTACGCGACTCGGTCTGGCCCGACTCTCCGTCTTCGGCGTATCCCCGGTATTTCAAAGAACAATTTGTCTGAGAAGCAGGATTCGAATCCCGATAGCTATCGGGATAAACAACCACCGTTATCTTCTCAGTTTTTTCAAACCCCCTCCATCCCGTGTCTCAGGGGGTGGAGAGGAGCATCTCGCACCGTTTGTGCTTCAATCATGATTCAAAGCTGAGATGCTACTGCGCAGTCTTTTTGCGTAGTAAATATTTTTTCTGTTTTTTTATAAAAAGAATTCCCGTGCCAGTAAACCGAAACGCTTTAGTTCGATTCAAAACCATTGATAACTGTCTTAGAAACAGGCATAGAAAATGGACATTGGAGGATCTAATAGATGCTTGTTCAGATGCACTTTATGACTATGAAGGGATAGATAAAGGTGTTAGTAGGCGGACGGTTCAGATGGATATTCAAATGATGAGGAGTGATAAGTTGGGGTATCACGCACCGATCATTGTGGAAGATAAGAAGCACTACACTTATTCTGATCCTGACTACTCGATCACTAACATACCCCTCACCGATCAAGATTTAGGTAAACTCACTGAGGTTGTAGACATACTGAAACAATTCAAGGGCTTTACTCATTTTCAAGAACTGAGTGGAATGGTTCAGAAACTTGAAGATAAAATCCATGTTTCAAAGACCAATGAACGTCATGTCATTGACCTTGAGAAGAACGAAAACCTTAAAGGTCTTGAGTTTATTGATCCGGTCTTTCAGGCCATTACCAAAAAGCACTGCATTGAATTGACCTATCAGTCACTCAAGGCCAGGAGTTCAAACACGTTCAATTTTCATCCTGCACTGCTAAAGGAGTTCAGAAATAGGTGGTTTGTTTTGGGAAAGAAAAAACCCGATGCCTCTTTTATGCTTTTGGCCTTGGATCGAATCGAATCAGTTGCGGAATCAATCCATACTGTGATGGAATTCAAAGAGGCGAAGATTACTGACTTCTTTAAGGATGTTGTCGGGGTAAGTGTCAACGAAGGAGAAGAACCAAAGGAAGTGCTTCTATTTATCGATCATTCCAATGCCCCTTATGTTCTTACCAAACCTATCCATCACAGTCAGAAACTGATTGAGAAGAACGACCAGGGGATTATCATATCTCTGACTGTTCAACTAAACTTTGAGTTGGAAAGAGAAATTTTGGGATTCGGGGAATCCATTGAGGTGATCAAGCCGGAGAAATTGAGAAATCGAATCTTGTCGAAACTCAAAACGGCTGTTGGGATATATGATTCTTTGATTGATGATACAACTTCCTAACAATGTTAGGAATCATTGGAGATTATTAATGGATAGGTTGATTTTTTGTACTTAAGGGCTCCAAATCAAATGTAAAATGGTGAGAATAGTCGCAGTAAGCTTAAAAGAATGCACAGGCGACATATGGATTTGGGTGAAAGCAAATGACCACACTTAAAAAGTGGGGGTCCTTTTGCTAGAGTCGAAGCAAACCCCCTTTCTCAATGCACGCTGAAATAATTTCTCAAGCAACTTTTAATTCTAAGCTTCGTGTAGTTACTTTGTAATTCAAAGTACTTTCAATATGACTAAAGAAAAATACTTAGAGGATCTCAAGGACATTAAAGATATCATGAATCGTTCCTCGCGGTTTATTTCCCTCAGTGGCCTGTCAGGTGTCTTTGCCGGGACCTTCGCACTCGCAGGTGCCTACCTCGCCTACCAAACAGTGTACTATCAGCAAGCTTATGTCGATTACCGAAGGGCCATCATTGATTCTGAAAGCGTCCTGCAGTTGATAGGAATTGCTACCGGGGTAATCATCCTGTCTTTCCTCTTTGGTATTTATTTTACGACTAAAAAAGCCAAAAAGAAGAACCAAAAGTTATGGGACAGAAGCACCAAACTCCTGCTTTCAAACTTTGCCATCCCCCTGATCACCGGAGGTGTCCTTTGTCTGATGCTTTTGATCAAAGGCTACATTGGGTTTGTAGCGCCATTCACATTGATCTTCTATGGTCTGGCACTTGTCAACGCCAGCAAATACACCTTATCTCAAATCAAAAGTTTGGGAATCATGGAGATCATCCTTGGATTGGTCGCCACCCATTACATCGGGTATGGCTTGATATTTTGGGCCATTGGGTTCGGAGTTCTCCATATCATTTACGGATTACTGATTCAAAAGCAGGATGGCTGATGAAGGAGATTCTAAAAGATTTAAACAAAGCATTTGAAAACAAGACCCGTCTGGGAATTATGTCCGCCCTGGTCGTAAATGATCGGATGGATTTTAATTCACTTAAAAACCTGCTTGGTGTTACTGATGGCAATCTGGCAAGTCACTTAAAGTCATTGGAAAAAAGCGAGTACATCCGTATGAAAAAGGAATTCCTGGACCGCAAACCCAACACCAGCTATGTCGCTACCACATCAGGCATTGAAGCCTTTAAAAAGCATATTCAGGCCATTGAAAACTTATTGAAATAATTTTTTTATCCATTAACTTTGAAATTCAAAGTACTTTTAAAATAAATAATATGAACTACTTTAAAAAGGAAAACCATCTCATCTTTGGATTATTACTCATCATCTTCTCTTCTGCCCTCTTTTTGATCGAGCCAGAATCATTCAGGCAATCATCAAACTTGTTCACGTTTCTATTTTTTATTCATTACAGCCTGCCCATCGTTTATTGCCTGGTTCTGAAGAAAGCACATGATCGCGGCTTCTTTTCCCTGTTCGGTTCCGGGATCTATTCCGGCCATCTTCTTTTGTTGGTACTTTTCAATATCAGTGCCTTTTCTCTTAACCGCGAGTTGGTGATCTTCTATGAATCCGCCACCTGGTTGACAGTTCTTCTTGTCTATGAGAATTCTCTTCTGATTTTGATCGCTTTCCTCAAGGACGTACCCAAATGGTTGAGAACCGTCTTCCTATTAAGTGCTCCGATCCTTCTATTGCTTCATCTGCATCAAGCGTTTATCATTTTACCCATGTCATTTTTCGGGTTCATTGGAGGGCTGTTTCTAGGTGTTGGACTTCTTTTGTTCGTCCCGGTATTCTATATGGTTGCCATCGTGCGAACACTCGGAAATCTTGACTTTTCTATTCGAGACCTAAGATTGGTGTCGTTAAGCATTCTGGGAGCGGCCACAGCGATTGGCTATTATTTTTTCGCCTGGAAAAACATAGATAATACTATCCAAACTAGCTATTTAGATGTCGATGCACCTTTCCAAACATCAGATTTGCCCGTATGGGTCACTGTTTCAAAAAACATAAAAAGTGATTATTTGACAGAAGCCTACCTGAAATCTGACCTGGTTTATCAAAAATACGAGCGGTTTGGATTCTTCGCTCCTGACTTTAACCGCTTTGATGAGAAGAAAATCCACGATCCGCTGATCACCGTTTGCATGGGCTTCAATCATAAGCCTGCGATGGATGAGAAATCGAGGGTTAAGGTTTTGAATTTTCTTTACAACAAAAGGCATCAGACGGCAGATCGCTTTTGGCGTGGAGATCATCTTACTACGGATCAGGTCGTTACAAATATTCAGTTGTTTCCAGAAGAGCGCCTCGCCTATTCGGAGTTGGTTCTGACCATTTCCAACAACGATCGGACTGACAGATGGAGACGCCAGGAAGAAGCAATCTACACGTTTCAGTTGCCGGAGGGGGGTGTCATTACTTCTCTTTCCCTTTGGATTGACGGGGAAGAAGAAAAAGCGATTCTTACCACAAAGTCAAAGGCAGAGACAGCTTACAATACGATTGTAGGAAGGGAAATGCGAGATCCTTCAGTGATTTACTGGATGGAAGGAAATAAAGCTCGAATCAGGGTTTTCCCGTGTACGCCTGCGGAAGATAGAAAGTTTAAGGTTGGCGTTACCTCACCTCTCCAACTAGAGGAAGAATCCCTGCATTATCAGCCGATCTCTTTTGAAGGGCCCGATTTCTCAGGAGCCATATCCTCCATCAATGTAGTAACAAATGGCGCTGAGGTTAATTCAAAGCTTCCTTTTAAGGTCAACGATGATTTCATTTCGTGGAAGGGAAGCTACTCCCCTGACTGGACTTTCAGTATAGTACGCAAGCCTGTGTCCGAAATGTCTTTCTCATTTATGGAAGAGACATTCATAACAAGGGAAACCAAGAACACACTCCGCTCTTTTGAGCCTGAAGTCATCTATCTGGACCTGTCCAACAACTGGACAAAAGAAGAGGTCAACCAGATCAAAACACTGTACCCACATCAAAATTTCAGGATTCTGGATGGCTCTGAGCACTTAACTTCTCCTGCCGATTATCCAAATTTCACTTTATTTCCCTACCACAAAGTTTCTGATCCAGACAAAGCCATTGTTATCACAAAAGGAACTTTAAACACTCCCAACCTTGAAGACCTGAAGGGCTCGAAATTCAGGAAAAACCTATTCACTCATTTAAATAAATCCGGCAAGCCAATGCTGGTACTGGATCTGGGAGACGGACCCTCGGATTTCAACCAATCGCTGAAGGAATTTGGTGTAATTAGCCATCACCGTATTAAGCTGAGTGATCTTCAACAATTTGCCAGCACAGACAGGTATCCCGATCCTACCCCCACTCCTAACATGGTAAACCTGGCTGGAAATGGGATCAGTATTGAAAAAGGGGTGAGTACGAACGCACCCGGAGGTTCCGATCACCTCATGCGCCTGTTCTACTACCAGTCCATTATGAATCAGATTGGCAATGCCTATTTTTCTTCAGAAGAGGAATCTTATATTGAAGAGTCGCTAACCAATGCTGCTTCAATCGCCAATGTAGTTACTCCGCTCTCCAGTTTGATTGTGCTTGAGACCCAAAAAGACTATGACAGGTTTGAAATTGAGCGAAACAAAGACTCGCTCGGTAATGCAACCATTAGCAACCAGGGTGCTGTTCCAGAGCCTCATGAATGGGCATTGATCATTGTCGGGCTTTCGCTGGTTATCCTATTGTATTTCAAAAAAGGCATTATCCTGTTTTAAAATGAGGATTCCGGTAAACATGAGCATGACAAAGTGGATGCTGGCCTGCCTCGCACCACTTGTAGCCTTTTTCACGCTATTTCCATCGTACATTCTCACTCATACCTTTTTCTGGGTATGTCTGTTAACGCTTCCTGTTTCCATCATCAGAGACTCCACTCAGCGTTTCCCCTTCTTTGGGCTTTGTCTCCTGATTGGTGGGGTAACATTAGTACTGCCTACAACCATTGGTACTTATGTCTTTGTTTGCTCACTATTGCTCTTCGTCGGTCAGCAAATGATGGGAGGAATTCATCTCATCGGGTTGATCCATGCATTCCTGGCTTCTCCTTTTTTTACTTACCTGAGCTCACTGGTGAGTTTTCCTATCCGGTTACAGCTTTCGAAGGCTGTGTCATACCTGCTTACTCGTTCCGGTATTGAAAGTAGTGTCGAGGGAAACATTATTCATCTGGACAATCATTCATTTCTGGTAGATCAGGCATGCTCAGGCATGTATCTACTCGGCTATGGCATCCTGTTTGGCACGCTCATTCTTTCCATGCGTATTCGCTCAAAAAGTATACATTGGAAGTGGCTGATACTGTACTATGTTTTACTACTTGGACTGATTGTGTGGGGAAACCTGGTTCGGATCTATTTTCTTGTTGTCTTTGCCATTGAATCAAATCATTGGATGCACGATGGCGTTGGCCTGATCATTTACGTGCTACAGATACTCCTCCCATTTTATCTGATATTAAGAATTGGAAAAAACAGAAAGGAGAAGGCATCAAATAGACCCTCCACTAACCAAAAGTTTCCATCCTATAAATACGCCTTTCTGGTAGTTGTGCTGGTCTCGCTATTCATCAGTGTAGACATGAAAAAAAGTGAAGATACCATGCAGAAGCCTGTCATTTCATTAGACGGTTTTGAATCAGAAGTGGTAAAAAACAATGTGACTAAACTTCACAATGATCATACCCTGATCTACCTGAAGAGCCCGGTTGCTGCCTATAGTGCAGATCACAATCCAATGATCTGCTGGTCCGGAAGCGGGTACGAGTTTCAAAAGGTAGAGAAATTGCCGGTTGGCGAAAATGAAGTGAATGCTGCTGAACTGAAAAAAGGCTCAGACACACTCTACACAGCCTGGTGGTTTGAAAGTACTGATAGCAAAACAGGCGATCAATTGGACTGGCGATGGAAAGCTCTCAATAATGGAGAAAACTTCTATCTGATTAATGTAACCTGCAACACAAAAGAAAAGCTGGATTATCAACTAAAAATACTCTTCGAAAACAATCTTTTATCACAATATCATGAAAACAAAAGCTATTAGTAAATACCTCCCTCCTCTTGTATTCTTCACCTTCATAGTTTGGATGATAATACAAGCAGACATGAATAAAACGAATATCATTATGGAAATAGGACGAGCTGTACCGCTTGGAGATAAAATTGGACATTTTAGCTTGTTTGGAATAATGGCTTTACTGCTAAATATGACAATTAAGTTCAGGCAGATTAAAATCTATATACGCCGATTTCATCTAGGCTCAATAATTGTTTTTGTTTTTGCAGTAATGGAAGAGTTTACTCAACTGGCATTGAGTACCAGAACATTTGATCTCATCGACATGGTATTTGATCTTCTTGGAATAGGTATACTTTCATCAGTAGCTTTTAGAAAGCATGTAATAAAGAAACTCCGAGCTTTTACAAATTATTTAGATAAGAACCTGTGTATTGACTAAACTTGGTAGTCTTGGTTTTCTTCCTCTACTCTGCCTTTCTCTCGAGCAGCCTTCAGTCCCGCCTTAGTTCTTTCGCTAATAAGTTCTCCTTCGAACTCAGCGAAGTATTTGAGCAAAATAATGAGCAGTTGCAACCAGCTATCGGCATTATGTATGTAACCACCAACTACGGCACCATAGCAGCTGCCGATGACCTGCTTCAGGGTCCATTATTATTACACGATTGTGTAAAGTATTTTCAGAACGACACTAAGGCAGATCAATCGCACTCGTTGCAAACGAGTGCTGGCTGAGTCCGGATTATCTGGAGTTAATTTACTTACCATCCTTAACATATTTAATTCGATAGGTTAAATAGGCATGTAATCCAATTATTTTGTATTCCCCGAATGGCGCCTTAGGGTCGTTAATATCTAAGAAACCATGTAAATATCGTATACCAACTCCCTTTTTATCCACCGTATATTCAAGACCCATGATCCAACTGTAATTAGTCTTTTTGGTAAATTCCGCAGTACTTGAACTTCGGTTAAGGACAAATGGTCCTCCAAAGTAGGTTAGGTCTGTTTTGCTAATTGTTAAGATATCCAGCTGCACTCCAGCATTGACACTTAGTTTATCGTCAAGATGATATCTCAACGTAGCAGGAACTGTCAGATACCCGAACTTATCTTCTACAGTTATATTAATATTGCCATAAGAGACTTTTCGATGATCAAAACCCACTCCCAGTCTCACACTCAAATTCTCTCTAATATCAAATTCAGAATATACCCCACCAGAATAGGACAGTATCCAGGAATGGTAAGTAACAAATCCATCTGCTGCCGATTGGTTTCCGGAGGTCCATAGCCCTCCAAATCGTAAACCTGCATTGAATTGAGCCTGTACGGAATAACTCATAAGAAAATTGATCAGTAAGACAAAGGTAGATTTCAATATTTTATTCATTTAATCGGATGCTAGCGATGAAGTGTAATCTATGTAAATCATTGAACTTACGTTTCTCCGACGTGCATCAAAGATAGAATCAATCGCACTCGTTGCAAACGAGCGTTGGCTGGGTAAATCGAAAGACGAAACTTGTTGATCGAGATTTAGAATACAATCCAAACGGATGAATCAAGGCGTTCCTCTGCTGATAAATAACCTCAGAGGTTGGTGTAGCTGCAACCTACACCCAGAGGGGGACTATAGTTGTCCAGTAAAGTTCAAAATAATAAAAACCACAATTGGGATTCCAACAAACATTCCAACTACCCTGTTTTGGAATTCATCCTCAGCCAACACTTTAGTGTAACTCCGGCCTTTCTTGAATATAGGAAAACGAAATGCTGCACCAATAACATCCAAGAAGAAGTAGATTAATCCTCCAAAAACAATTGTGACTATCAATTCTAAAACAATCATTCGTTTTGTGAGACTTTCACCCGGTTAGTCAAGTACGCAACTAGAATTGCATAAAATGCATAAGGCATTTGAAATAAAACTAATTCTTTCAGATAGCTGCTTTCAAATCTGATGTCAAAATATTCAACAAAATGCATTTCAACTTTGATGAAGAAAAAGGGTAAATATGAGCCAGCCCAAATTCCGATTGAAAGGACAAAAAGATTATCTGTTACATACCCTTTCTTCTTCTGGACATAGGCCAATAAGACTAACAGACCTATGTAAAGGGCAATAGAAATTAGTATCAATCCTTCTCCTAAGTACATTATCTCTATCTATTCGTTTTTTGAGACTTTCATTAGTACAATTGCCCCTATTCCAGTAATCACTAGACAAAAGCCAAAGACCTTTACTGCAAGCAAAGCATTGAATTCTTCTCTAACATTGCTTCTATCTATTTTAGATTCAATTAACCTTTTATTTTGACCATTGGCACTATATTGATATAGAAGTGGCTTAAAACTACCTGCACTAATAGATAATCCAACAGAAATTAGTAAGGCATATAAAAGAGTTCTATTCATTCGTTTTGTGAGACTCCAAAGCCTCGTTTTGTCTCATTACTCATTAATAATCTTGCTTTCCCCTAATTCATTTACAAATATTCTATCAATCATGTTAAGATCTAATAATGTTCTTTTCCAAGTTTGAAATAGTGTAACATTCGGCTTTCCAAAAACAGCAACCTGAACTAAGCCATCATCATATCTTTGACATTCTTTACTCATCATAGTCTCTATTCTATCGTCACCTAGTGAATTTCCATACTGTAAAAGTTGCTTGTAATGATGATTTATATTAACAGTGGAATCCATATCTAATTCCTTCTCATTAAACCAAGAATTGTTAAATGAAATGATTGCTTTGTTTAGGAGAGTCAATGATTTACAGAATTTCATTGCATCAGTATTTTTTGAAAACAACCCCATATCAATATTAAACTTTCGTTTTGTGAGACTCAAAGCCTCGTTTAGTTAAACTATTTCTGAGTCTGAATTTCAATTTGCATGATGCAATCGTACCACTTCCCTGTAAAATCATCTTTACAACCATGATCCTGACGAATTAACGTAATTTTTCTGCCATTTTCTTCGATTACGTATTTACTCCTATCTAATCTGCTACCAGTGAATTTTTCGAGATTAACAGCATCGCTTGAAACCAAATCAATATTAAGCCTCTTGAATATATAATTTATAGTGTTGCTGGGTATGATGCCACTAACAGGGATATTTAAATCAGGAGGGTTTCTACCTGTAAATGATATAGTAATTATCCCGCCCCCATCATCTCGTAAAACTTCGTAATCATAATCAGTCGTGCGCTCCGTCTCTAAACACGAGACCGCTGTAATAATTAATATACTGGCAATAGTTAATACTTTAATCATTCCTTTAATTATTATTTTTTTAGACACAAAATCAAAGCTTGAATGATAGTAGTGCTAGTACAAAAATCAAAGGAGGTAGAACCATATCCAGGGTCCATCTAAGAGTACTGATTTTGTTTTTTCCTTTTTCATCCTGCAATGTTTTTTTAAGATCTCTCAACTCATTTGCACGTGCAATGTATGGATGGATGTAGCTTTCTACATCTTGACTTGGGAAATCCTTTAGGCTTTTTTGAAAAGTTTTCAAACAAGATTCAATCCTAGCTTTGGTCATATCCTTATAATTTACCTCATTATCGCCTTTATAATATCTCTGCATCCTTACAACACTAGGATGGAGAATAATACGTAACTCTGATATGAATTTATCTCTAGTTGGAGATGGATCTTGGTTCCATGTTGCGTGAACAAAATCCTGAATAGCTACTTCGGATTCATTTTTAAGATTTTCAATCTTATTTTCAACTTTTTCCAACTCAACCTGCACTTGAGACTCCTGTGGATTATTATAATCATCCCAGGCAGAAATCACATATGTTATCATTAAATAACTTGTAATTACTGTAATGATTAATGGAGTCGTTGATGTACTTAATTTATCCAATTCAGAAAAACCAGGAATTCTATCAAGCTCTAATTCATACTTATTGACTAGGATCAATAAAAAAGAGAAGAAAATTAACTCCCTTTTGTTTTGCCTAGTTGCTCTACCTAAATGATCGATTGCCATGATACTATCATTAGAAATATATACAAGTTAACGATTTTGTCCATTTGATGGAGCCTAATATAATTTTCCCAACAAATCTAAAAATATGCTCTTATCAGCTCTCGTTGCGCACTTCACATACTCCGGAATTAAATCATCTAATCGTAAGAATTAAACTCCGTTTTATGGATACCAAAAATTGACGTTCAAAGGAGCGTTAAAACTGACGTTAAAAAATCCTTTTTTCGAAGTGTCACTTATCTCATTTCACTTTACCAGACTCTTACTGGTTGCAATCAATCATTAGTTCTTTCACTCAAAACCTGAACAACCATCGCTTCAGAATTGCATTGGTCTGAAAAATATCCGCTCCATCTAATCCAGAATCTTTCATTAACCGTCGCCCTTCATCTCCCGCTCGGCTACCATCAGAAATTCAATCAGGATCGTAAAGTCCACCACCCGCTTCTCAAAGTCTGATGGCAAAGTCTCGTGCTCACACTCCGGGTATTTCATAAAAATGGAGACGAGATGGTTTTTGAGTTGCCCAGGGTGCGAGGAAAACAACAGGTGATCCAGCTTTAGCACCATTTCCTGTGTGACCAGTGCGTGATCGGGGAGTTCGATTGTTTTCATATGAAATAAGAAGAAAATAATACCGAATATATTCGGTGGTTAAATATACGGAACTGATCAAGCTTTGGCAAGTCAAATTGATAGTACCGTGGACGATCAAAAACCTGCTATTCTCGCGATAGTCGCCAAGAACATCATTGAAACTCGAAAAGAGCTTGGACTTACCCAAGAGCAGTTGGCACATAAAGCTGGGGTAGACCGCTCCTACATGGGTTATATAGAAAATGCGAAGCACAATGTATCTATCGGGATGCTGGAACGAATCGCGGTAGCACTGGAAACTTCAGTTAGTACTTTGACTAGCAAAGAATCCAAAGATTAGAATGCAAGAAGGTTTTGGTGGAGTACTTATACACCAGGTCAATTGGAGACTACTTATATGGAAAGGTGTAGCTGCAACCTACACCCAGGGAGGGGCCATAGACGGATTTTAGAATTAACAATGAGACCATCAGACGGATGGAATGGGCTGGTCGGCCTTTATCAGAATACAACTCAGAAAATGCTTCCTCGAAATAGAGCCAGTCAATTTCTTCTGATAATTGATAAAGTTGGTGCTTTGGGTTGAGTTGCTCTCGCAAACTTGGTGCAAGAAAATTCAGCTGACCACTATTGGTTTTTCTTGAGCGCATTTGACAAGGTTTTTCCTTCAATTTATTAAATCCTTGCCATTTATGACAGTCATCTGCAATATAAAATCAGCCTATACGGATCATCCAACCCTCTTTATGCCTTTTTTAAGGATCGACTAATTAATACATCATTTTTTCCAATCGTTCGGAAAATTGTGACATTTGATTGGTGCGGATGCTTAAATTATCTACCACTAAATCAGTTACAATCAATCTAAATGACCAATAGTCATTACCTAATAAAGATAAATTCTTTTGATTGAGGAGGTATTCAAAACAGCTGTTTTTAGATAAAAAGAGCTCTTTTTAGGATCAAAAACAGTTTTTTTCTGATCTACCATCTCAATTTTTCCTCACCAAAATCTCAGTACGTCGGTTGTTTTGATGTTGTGCCTCGCTACAATCTTCTTCTGCGCAGTTTTCCCACAGCTTCTCTTCACCAAAGTCCCGCTCCACAAACCTCTCTTGCGAGATGCCTGCTTTCATCAGGTACTTCGACGTAGATTTCACCCTCCTTTTGGCCAGACGCTCGTTGTAGCGGTTGGAGCCCCGTATGTCGGTGTGGGCTGATAGCGATATGTGCTCATCCGGGTACCGGTTTAGGAAGGTTACCCATTTGTCCAGCTCCTCGCCCGCATCTTTGCGTATGTTGTACTTGTCAAAGTCAAAGAGCACATTTTGTAGGTCTACCACCGAGTCTATTGCTATCCTGTCTTTTTTTAAGGTGCTGAGAAGTGAGTCGTAGCTGCCATCGTACATCGATAGGGTGTCTTCTATGGCGTACATTACCTGCTCCCACCTGCCATTGATCGCTACACGATAGATCGTGGCTCGATGGCGTATCGGCTTGTTCAGGTATATATCGTATTCCAGCCGCCTGAGGTCACGGGATTTTTCCGCCGTTTCTATGACCAGGCTGTCTGGCAGGTATTCGGGAGCCATGCCTTTTACATGGAAGACGTCACCCCTGATGGCTGGAAAGCTGATCGTGGTGCTGTCCGTCCCTACTATTTCGTTCAGGTATATGTCCCTGGATTCCACTTTCCCTGATATCAGCTCTTTTGTTTCTGCATCCCGCAGGTTTATTTTGATGATGTAGTCAAATATGAATAGTTCGTAGATGTCATCGTCTCCTGTGCCCCCTTCCCGGTTGCTGCTGAAGTAGCCTTTGTTTCCGGTTTTGTCCAGTACTATGCCAAAGTCATCTTTGTGCGTGTTCATACTGAAGCCCATGTTCCGGGGGTAGCTGTTGTCCCGTAGCATGTCTACCCTGAAGATGTCCAGCCCGCAATTAATTGGACCACTGACTTCGTATTCAAACCACCGTTATAATGGGACCACTAATTACTTTAAGGTCTCTTATCTATAATTTTCATTCAAAAAAATCACACTTCACCAACCTTCAACAAACTCCCCGGTCGTCAGCTTAATCTTCATCCTATTCCGTCCTTAGCGTCTCCGCTGGATTAATTCGCATTGTTCGGACAATATGATAGGTGATCGTAAGCATGGATAGGAACGCTGTCAGAAAAATAGGTGCTATAAGATAAATAGTCTTTACGGGAATTCGATTTGCAAAATCAGACAACCAGCTCTGTGATATACCATAAGAGATAGGAATCGCTACTAGTCCTGATATTAGAATTAATGTCATTGTTCCTTTCGCTAACAACCAAAACAAATGACCGACCGGCGTACCAAGTATCTTTCTGATCCCCACTTCCTTTCGTCGTTGCATCATAGAAAAGAGGGAAACTGCAAACAAACCGAGGCAAGCGATAAAAATTGCTACAAAAGAAAAAGCATTGACAATCCTACTCAGTTCACGGTCCTGGTTGTACTGTTGATCAAATGCATTGTCAGCAAAGAAGAAGTCAAATAGCTGAGCAGGAAAATGCGTCTGCCATGCCTGCTCAATTTCATCTATCAAACTTGAAATATCTGACGTTAAAATTTTGACTGACAGATAAGTAATGTCTTGCATAGTATGTGCCGAATTGATTACTAAAGGTTCATATTTCTGGTGTAGGGAATTGTGATAATAGTTAGCCATAACACCAATAACTTTAACTGTGTCGCCACTTAGTATTACGTTTTGATTGATCAATTCCTCCGGAGTTCGTCCAAGCAACTCTACTGCGCGCTCATTAAGGATTATCCCGTTTTGATCTGCAGAAAAAGGAGCTCTGAAATTTCGACCAGAAACGAGTGGAATCTCAAAAAGTGTCAAGTAGTTTTCGTCCCCAATCAAACGTCCAAGAATGAAGCTTTCGTCCGCATTTGTAACAAGCTGTAAGGATCTTCCATGAGTGCTTTGGCTTGGTAAGCTTGTGGAGTATGAAACTTTATGAATGTTTGGATTGGCCTCCAGTGTATTTCTGAAAGCCAGTAGTGGTCCCTCATTATTATCTTGATCCATCTGAGGGGCCTTAAGAACAAGAACTTGCTCAATATCGACACCCAGATCCTGCGTCAACATAAAATTCAACTGTTTATTCACGATAATGGCAAAAAGGATGAGTACAGACGCTACCAGGAATTGTAAGACAACCATGGTTTTGTGTAACAAAGCCCCTTTCGCAGATTTGGCAAAAACACCTTTCAGGACTGATATTCCTTTTTGACTAGACGCTAGAACTGCCGGGTATAATCCTGAAATTATGCCTAGACCAACGATTATAAGAGAGCTTGTTAACCAAAACCACCAATGATTCCCCAGATAGAATTCAGGGAAACTACTGATTAGATTTGGAAGATAAGTCCCAATAATAATAGTAAGGATGAAAGCTGGAATGGCAGCTCCAATATTTATCAAGACCGATTCTATCAGAAGTTGCCTGATCAGCATACCTTTTGACGACCCCATTACCTTGCGAATACCTATCTCCTTCATTCGCTTGAGATATGTTGTGAATGTCAGGTTAACGTAGTTAGTATATGCAATCACGATGATCAATAAGGCAATTATTTTCAGTAAATCGATGGTCGTTTTATTCCCATTTTTGCCAGGTTCGTTAGATAGATCTGACTCCAGATGAATGGTGTTAACTTCTTGCAGAAAGACATCTGCTTTAAACGATCTGTCAGAAAGAAACTGAGCAGTAAATTCATCGAACTTGTTTTCGAGTGCTGCAACATCTGCATTTTCATTTAACTCATAGTAGTTGTAGTAACCATACCAGGACCATTCATTCTCTTTATATTGAGGGAAAGCCTGTCGAAATTCACCCATGGGTAGCAATAGATCAAATTTTAAATGACTGTTGGCCGGTTGATCAGCTACAACAGCTACCACCTCAAAAGGCGTATCACCCCAATAGATCGTCTTACCAATCGCAGATTCCTCTGAAAATATTCTCTCAGCCAGAGATGCGTTCATAATCGCATTTTTAGTTCCTACTAAGGCATTATCGAAAGAACCCTGCTGTAAATCAAACTCAAACATTTCGAGTATTGATGGATCTACATTGTATACATTATTGACCTTGCTGATTTGCTCGTACTGCCCCTTTCCATATCGAATTTGACCATACGTTCCCATATTGAATGTGCTAGTGAAATAGTTGATGATTTCGGGAAATTCCTTTTTGGCTTGCTCTCCAAGGGTATAGTAGGTACCGGCTGAGCCAGAAATATTATCTTTTGAAATCATGTTCATATTAACCCTGTAAATGTTCTCGGCATTCGGGTGATACGAGTCATAGTTAGATTCGAAATGAACGTACTGAACAATAAGCAAGCAGGCAGTAATCCCCAGACTCAGTCCAAGCATACTGATAAATGTGGTTAGCTTATTGCCAATGATATTTCTATATGCGATAATGATATTAATTCTAAACATATCAAGATTGTTGATTGAGTATTGAGATTGACCTTTTGAAAAAAATATGAAAACGGACACAAAACAATCCACAGCAAATCGAATGGTCGCCTTAGTAAAACCCATGTTTTTAATTCTGATGTGATATAATTCTACCAGATCACCTTGAACCATTTCTAGATAATCAATGGAACAAAACCATCCTATTAACCTAAGGCCTATACGAATGACTTTGTCCTTCATCAGTTCAATCCAGAAATTAAATGGTAATAACCTTCTCGTAACCTCTTGGTCTCCTTAATTGCCTCGACACCAGGCTGAGTCAATCTAAAATACCGTTTCCTGCGACCTCCCCTCTCTTTAGTCGAGCCTCCTTCTTCCGAATCAAGAAACCCCTTTTTCTCCAAACGAATCAATGCGCTATGCAACGAACCGATACTTCCTGCCTTACCTGTCCTTCTTTCGATTTCCTGCATAATGGATAATCCATATGCCTCATCTTCTAGTACAGCAATGGTAAGAAGTATCAATTCTTCCAATGCCGCTAACTCAACCTTTTTCATTAGTTCTTATTTGCAGAACAAATATATGATCTGTTTTACAAAACAAATAAGAATCTTGAATTAATTCATTGATACCCTGCCTAACGCTCGTGCAACGAGTGCCTAGAATATTAACCTAACCTCTAACAAACTGGCAGCACCAGCGCATTTTCTCGCTGAACTGTAAAGATAATCTTCAGGCTCTCTACGATTCCATCCCTCACAGGGTTCTCATACCTTGAGTGAGACTCTCCTGCTCCACCGATGATTCTCTAATTCCAAGCGAAAGGAATCCACCGTTTTAATACACCCTAAGAATATTTGTGATCGATCGCCGGCAAAATGTACTTTTGACTAGATAATAGCTGGTACCAAATCAACACACCAATGGATCGTATACAAAAAGTGCTGGATCATTCGATAAAAAACAAGTACCTGTTCGGGGTTTCAATGTGTGTTCATCAAAATAACCAAGACTGGTGCGGCACAAGTGGAAATTTCGGATTGGATAGTCCTTACTTCATTGCAAGCACTACCAAACTATTCACTAGTTCCCTCATATTTAAACTGAGAGCACTTGGAAAATTGGACTTTGAGGAACAAATTTCAAATTACTTATCTGAAGATGTTATCAAGGATCTCCACCGCTACAAAGGGGAAGATCACTCAAAAAAAATAACCATACTTAATCTTTTATCGCACACATCTGGACTACCAGATTACTTCCAAACCACCAAACCCTTCAAAAAAGCGCTGGAAAATCATCTAAAAGAAGGTAATGATGCTCATTGGGATTTTCGCCAAGCCATCGAGTGGAGCAAGGAAATGTCCCCTCTGTTTGAACCGTCAAAACCTCACAAAGCCCACTACTCTGACACTAACTTCCAACTGCTGGGCAGAATTGTCGAGAATCTCTATGAAAATGAATTAGCAGATATACTTCAAAGGGAAATCTGTAATCAGCTGGAATTAGAGAATACATACTTATTCACTGACCCCACCAACACGCAACCAAAAAAAATGTATTTCAAGTCGAAGGAATTGAATATTCCGCTAGCGATGACATCTTTTAGAGCGGATGGTGGAGTTGTTTCTACCTCAAGAGAATTAATGGTTTTCCTGAAGTCCTTTATGAATGGCGTGTTGTTTCCAAAATCCTATCTAACGGAAATTTGTCGATGGAATAACATATTCTTCCCTCTAGAATCAGGAATCGGAATTCACAGATTCAGGCCTCCATGGTATTTTTCACCTTTTAGAAGGATTCCTGAAATGATCGGGCATTCAGGGCTGTCAGGAGCATTTGCATTTTATTGCCAGGAAATGGATACTTACTTAACAGGAACAGTAAACCAGATTAACAATCCTGGAAACTCATTCAAACTTTTGATGAGAATATTGACGGAACTCCGTAAGAATTCCTGATGAAGAAACCACCGTTTGGTGCTCTTAGTAGAAATCCATATTATAGCGTTGGTTGACTAGTTATAAATGGATACTCAGCAAATCATAAATTGGTCAGGTAAGGCTACACCTCTAAGCGTGGAAAGCTGAAATCGCTTTCCATCATTTCTTGAGCAAAGACAGTGTTTAGCAATATAGCACATATCAGTATTAATAATTTCGTTGTTTTCATATTTTCTTCTTTTTTTGATATAAGCGATTTGCACTAAAGGCGATTTGCTAATCCTTTTTTTTGCCGAAAGCTATCGGCATTGACGCACTTGCTATATGGATTATTGAAGTAGGCATATCATGAATACTAATTATATTAGCTTAAACTAAATAAAGTAGTATATCAATGGAGCAAAAGTATAAAAGCCTTAGTATTTTC
>Ga0316189_10001129_pt1 | contig 26507 bp, 18 predicted proteins | sample LowCovwburrow_MG_FD_204930 | JGI IMG/M metagenome (GOLD analysis project Ga0316189, IMG submission 204930) | Coastal sediment microbial communities from Maine, United States - Lowes Cove worm burrow | ecosystem: Environmental > Aquatic > Marine > Coastal > Sediment | place: USA: Maine... | reverse complement strand
CCTCGTACCCGCCAGCCTTGTGCGCCTTGAGGACTTGGGCGGCCAGACCGCCTGCGGTGGCGCCCAGAGCCAGTGCGCGTGCGACATCCGTGCCGTTGCGCAAGCCGCCGGTCGCGACGATCTCGAGCCCCAGCCCCTGCAGCTGCAGGACGGACGCTGCGGTGGGGATGCCCCAGTCCCACAGCTCACCGGCGACGGCCTTTTGGTCGGCATCGATGGCACGGTGCTCCTCGACGCCAACCCAGCTCGTGCCACCCGCGCCGCTGACATCGACAGCGGTCACGCCTGCATCGACCAAGCGCTTGCCGACCGCGCGCGATAGGCCGCAGCCGGTCTCTTTGGCGACGATGGGAATCGAAAGCCTCTCGACAAGTCGAGCGAACAGCTCGACGCCGCCACGGAAATCGCGATCGCCTCCGGGCTGCACGATTTCCATCGCGGGGTTGAGGTGAATGCACAGCGCGTCGGCGCCGATCTGGCCGCAGAGGTCCTCGATCTGCGCGTCGGTCATCGACGCGGCCTGCTGCATTCCCAGGTTGCCGAGGAGCAGGACGTTGGGCGCGACGTCGCGCACCTTGAACGTCCACGCGGTCTCGGGGCGTTCGAACATCGCACGCTGGCTGCCCACACCAAAGCCGAGGCCGAGCTCGTCAGCGGCACGGGCGACGTCTTGGTTGATCTGGGCGGCGACGTCGGTGCCGCCCGTCATCGCGGCGACGATAAGCGGCGCCTTGAGCGTCTTGCCCAGGAGCGTGGTCGTGGAGTCGACCTCGTCGGCGTGCATGTCTGGCAGCGCGTCGTGGATGAACTCGACCTGCTCCAAGAGCGTGCTCTTGTCGCGAAAGCCCACATTGGGGCCCGCGCAAAGTGCCAGATGGTCTTTCTTGCGCTGGGAGATATCGAGGCGATCGGCCATCGTTGGGTTGCGAATATCCCACATCCACCCCGGCTGCCACCCCGTCCGCCCGCCGCAACCGGACACAGAAGGTGATCGTGCGCACGACGCTCGGCGTTTTGGTGGGGGTGGTGGACGCGGAGGCTGCGCTCGATCACGATGACAAGGGGTGAGCGGATCCGAGGACCGACCCGACGGTACGTCGGCGCGTGGGGGCGAGGCTTCGCGGTTGTTGGTGGGGCGCTACGCACCCAGCCCAACCGGGCGACTCCACCTGGGAAATGCGCGCACGGCCTTGCTCTCCTGGCTCGACATTCGGGCGCGGGGCGGGACGTATGTCATGCGCGTCGAGGACCTCGATCCGCAGCGGTCCAAGGCCGAGCACGAGGTGGCGCAGCTTGATGATCTGCGTTGGCTCGGGCTGGACTGGGACGAGGGGCCGGATGTCGGCGGAGCCTATGGGCCGTACCGACAGTCCGAGCGGCACGACGGGTATCAGCACGCGCTCGACCGGCTCCCGACATTTTTGTGCACGTGCACGCGCCGCGAACTCCGGGAGGCCACGCTCGCGCCGCATGGTGCAGAGCCGGTCTACCCGGGCACGTGTCGGTCCGTCCCGAGCCACCCCGAACGTGCAGGTGCGGTGCGGTGGCGTGTGCCCGACGGCGTGGTCACCGTCGTCGACAGGGTCGCCGGTACGCTGCAGCAAGACCTCGCCCGGGACGTGGGCGACGTGCTCGTGCGCCGCGCCGACGGCGCCTGGGGATATCAACTCGCGGTCGTCGTCGATGATGCCGCGATGGGGGTGACCGACGTGCTGCGCGGAGCCGACCTGTTCACGAGCACGCCGCGGCAGGTGGCACTGCAAAAGGCGCTCGGACTTCCGACCCCGAGTTATGCTCATGTGCCGTTGGTCGTGAGCGCAGACGGGGCCAAGCTCAGCAAACGAGACGGGGCGCCGGACCTCACGGCCCTGCGCGAATCGGGAGCCGACCCGCGCGCGGTCGTGGCGACGCTCGCGCGCTCCTGCGGTCTTGTCGGCGCCGATGTGCAACGCGTCACCCCGAGCGAGCTGATCCCAGACTTTGCGCGGGCCGGATTGCCGCGCAGCGCCGCCGACGTCCTCGGACCCCTCGGGGTATAACGCCGCGATGGATCGTGCTTGGCGTCGTGGAGTCGGAGGATCTCGCTGGTTGCGTTGCGCGCACGCGATGGCGTTCACCGCCCTGATGGGCTGCAAGGGCGGCGCCGAGACCGAGCAACCCGATGTCACGGGCGTTGGCCAAGCGTCTGCGGGCGAGAGCGTGGGCGACAACGGGCCGCGGTTTGTCTACCCCGACAGCGAGCGCGGCGACCATGTTGACCGGTACCATGGGATCGAGGTCGCCGACCCGTATCGTTGGCTCGAGGCTCTGGACTCCGACGCGGTCCAAGCGTGGGTCGCCGAGCAAAACAAGGTCACGTTCGCCTATCTAGAGACGATCAGCAGTCGTGCGGCGATTCGCAAGCGCTTGACCGCACTGTGGAACTACGAGCGTTGGGGCGTGCCTCGACGCGTCGGGGAGCGCTTTGTCGCGGCCAAGAACGACGGGCTCCAGGCCCAGTCGGTGCTGTACAAGCTGGACACGCTCGACGGTGCTCACACCGTCTTGCTCGATCCCAACGCCTTGTCGCAGGACGGCACCGTGGCGCTCGCAGGGACGGAGTTCTCACGCGATGGCAGCAAGATGGCGTATGGGGTCTCGCAGTCCGGGTCCGATTGGCAGACCTGGCGCGTTCGCGACGTTGCCTCCGCGACCGACTCCGGTGATGTGATCGAGTGGATCAAGTTCACGGGCGTTGCGTGGACGCGCGATGGAAGCGGCTTTTACTACGCACGCTACGACCAGCCCAAAAACACAAACGCACTCGCGGCCGTCAACGAGGGGCAGCGTTTGTTCTTCCATAAACTCGGGACGCCGCAGTCGGCCGATACGCTGATCTATGCGCGCCCCGAGCACAGCAAGTGGGGCTTTTCGCCCACCGTGACCGAGGACGGGCGCTACCTCGTCATCACGGTGCGCGTGGGAACGGAGCGAAAAAACAGCGTGTTTGTCCAGGACCTTGGACGAAGAGGGGCGCCACTGAGCCGCAAAGGAGCCCCGCCGGCAACCGTCGAACTCCGCCCCGATTTCACGGCGCACTGGGATTTTGTGGGCAACGACGGGTCCACGTTCTGGTTTCGCACCGACGACGGAGCACCGCGGGGCCGCGTCGTCGCGATTGATCTGCGGCGGCCCGACAAAGCGACCGAGATCATCCCAGAGACCGCCGACACACTGCGAGAACTGCGACTTGTGGGCGGACGATTTGTTGCGTCGTATCTCGCCGACGCCCACGCCAAGGTCACGGTCTACGACACGAAGGGCAAGGCGGGTGCCGACGTGACGCTGCCCGGCATTGGCTCGGTCGCCGAGTTTCACGGTGGCCCAAGCGACCCCGAGACGTTCTTCTCGTTTTCCAGCTACACCACCCCGACCACGGTGCTCAAGCTGGACCCGGCCAAGAGCACGCCGACGGTCTGGCGTGCTCCCAAGGTTGATTTTGACCCTGGCGATTTTGAGGTCACGCAGGTCTTTGTGCCGAGCAAGGACGGCACGAAGGTGCCGATGTTCATCGCGCGCAAGAAGGGGGTTGTTGCCGATCGTGCCGCCCCGCCGCCCGCGTATCTGTATGGCTACGGCGGCTTCAACATCCCGATTACGCCTCGGTTCTCGGTACCCAACCTGGTGTGGATGGAGATGGGCGGGGTGTACGTTTCGGCGAACCTGCGCGGCGGTGGTGAGTACGGCGAAGGCTGGCATCAAGCGGGCACCAAGCTGGAAAAACAGAACGTGTTTGATGACTTCATCGCCGCGGGGGAGCACCTGGTATCGGCGGGCTGGAGCAGCCCGGCCAAGCTCGCCGTCGGGGGGCGCTCCAACGGGGGCTTGCTCGTGGGCGCGGCCATCACCCAGCGTCCCGACCTGTTCGCCGCCGCGCTTCCCGGCGTGGGGGTCATGGACATGCTGCGCTTTGACGAGTTCACGATCGGCTGGGCCTGGCGCTCCGACTATGGCGACAAGAACGACCCGAATCAGTTCGCCGCGCTGCTCGACTACTCGCCGTACCACAACGTCGAGGCCGACACCGAGTACCCCGCTACGATGGTGTACACGGCCGATCACGATGATCGAGTTGTGCCCGCGCACAGCTACAAGTTCGCCGCAGCCCTGCAGCACGCGCACGAGGGCAGCGCGCCCGTCATGATTCGGATCGACACCAAATCCGGGCACGGGGCGGGCAAGCCCACGGGCAAGCAGATCGAGGAGTGGGCAGACTTATGGGCCTTCGTTGCCGATAACGTGGGCATGAAGGTGGAGCTTCCACGATGAATCCGTGGGCATGGCGACACGGGGCGCTGCTGCTGCTGGCGACGACCCTGGGCTGCGGCGACGATGCGGCGCCCCAGGCGGGCACGGAGGCCACTGGTGCCGAGGGCAGCAGTACGCAGGGGGCACTCACGACGACGACGACGGCAACGGGCACCGCCGACGACACGGTCGACGACGACACGACCGACGACGGCATCGATGCGTCGGACAGTGGCAGCACGGGCGCGCCGACCCAGTGTGGCAACGGCATCGTTGAGCCCGGGGAGCTGTGTTTCTTGCCCCCGAGCTACGTCCAGGTCGGCATGGCGCCCGCGGACGTCATCGCCGTCGACATTCACGGCGATGGCCTCGCCGACCTGGTCACCGCCAACGTCGGCGGTTCAAGCCACACCATCGCGGCCGGGCTGGCGGACGGGACGTTTGGCCGCCCCACGGACATCGCGGCCGGGTCGGGTACCCGGGGCATTGCGGCGGGGCATCTGGACGACGACGGGAACCTGGACCTCGTCGGCGCCAACCAGGGGACGAACTACATCGCCCTTTACTTCGGCGACGGGCGGGGCGGTTTCACGCCGCAGATGCCCGTGGCGGCAGGCGATAGCCCGAGGCAGGTCCGGATCGTCGACGTCGACGGCGATGGCGATGCCGACATCGTGACCGCGGCCGAGGAGAGCGATGATGTCAACGTGCTCCTCGGTGACAACTCGGGCAGCTTTGTGCCCGCTGTCGCGTACCCCGTTGGGCCCAATCCGTACGATCTGGCGTTGGACGACCTGGACGGCGACGGCAACCCCGACATCGTCACCGCCAACGAGGGCGAAAATACGGTCTCCGTCCTGTGGGGGCAGGGCGATGGAACGTTCGAACCCGAGCAGCGGCACACCGTCGATGTGGGCGCGCGCAGCGTTGAGATTGCCGACGTGGATGGCGACGGCTCACTCGACGTCGTCGCAGCCTGCTTTGACTCGGGCGTGGTCGCCATCCTGCTGGGCGATGGCGCCCGCGGATTTGCGGACTACGTGCCACTGCCCGTCGGCAAGGAGCCCTACGCCGTCGAAGCCGCCGACATGAATGGCGACGACCGACTCGACTTGGTGACGGTCAACCGTGCCTCGGCCGAGGTCTCGGTGCTGCTCGGAATGCCCGGCCCGATGCCGTTCTCCGATGAGTTCTCGTTCCTGCTGACGCGCAACGTCAACTCGAACCCGCTGGCGGCTGCGTTGGGCGACTTCAACGAGGACGGCGTGCCGGACATCGCCGTTGTCGCTGCAGGCGCCAGTGCTGTGGCGGTGCTCCTCAGCGATCCGTAGCGCGACCGCCCGTATTGTCCTGCGCCCACGCCAGGTAGCCGCGGTTGACCGCATCGGGAGCCAGCGCGACGACCTTGGGCGTGTCGTACGGGTGCAGCTCAACGATGCGATCCATGGCCGCCGACAGCGAAGATTCCGTGGTCTCGAGCCACAGCGCCGCTTCGGTCTCGCGGCACACCTCGCCCTTCCATCGGTACACGGCGCGCACGCCTGGCACGATGTTGCCGCACGCGATCAGTCGCTCCGACACGAGCGTGGTGACCAGCGCTTCGGCGTCCTGCTCAGGCGCGGTGACAAACAGCAGGCGCAGAGGATCGTCGGATGCGGTCATGCCGGGTCCTTGGGCGCGTGAAGCCCGGCCACGCCCGCGCGGGTCGAGGGCGCATCCTCAAGTGCGTCCGTCCACGCTTGTCGGATCGGGCGGACGTAGCGCACCAAATCGAACGCCAGCCGTTCGATCCGCTCGGCGATGGCGGGGGAGCGCAGCGCACCGTCGTTGAAATCGGAGTCCTTCGCCGCGGCTCGGTATGGCAGCGAGAACCCGTGACACCACGAGACGCTGCGCTCGACCGCCTGCAAGGACATGTCGCCGCTGCCGCCGCCTGTGACCGCGACCGCAGCGGCGAGTTTTCCTGCGAGCTCGGGGTACAGGAAGTCGAACCAGTTCTTGAGCGCGCCGCTCATGTTCCCGTGGTACTCGGGCGTGATCAAAAACAGAGCGTCCGCCCAGGCTGCGTCACGACGGATGGACTGCACCGCGGGCAGCTCAGCTTGCGCCTCGTCGGCATGCACAAACACGGGCGGGAGCAAGACGGCCAGATCGCTGCACCGCACCTGCGCCTCCGCGGCCGCGAGCGTCTGGGTCGCCAGTGAGACGATCGCCGCGACATTGCTGTCGCGACGCGAGCTCCCAGCCACAACCAGCGCCCGGACCGGGCTGTCGTTAGGGGTCGAACCGCGCATGCCGCAATCGTGCGTCAAGGGGCGCGCGCATGTCACGCGGGGACACCGTGGCCCGCGTCCTCTGCGCTATCTCATTTTTTCTTCGGCAGGAGCGCGGGTGGCGCAGAGTGTAAATTGTGCCGAAATCGTTGTTCAGTTGGAGAATGGCGATTCGCGCCGCGCCCGCTTGATTCGCGGAGGCAGTTGGCCAATAGTCCCTCGACCATCGGTGGGAAATGGCTTGGGGCCATCGCCGGTCCGTCCACGGTATCCGCCGCATTGTGCGACGCGGATCGGGCGGGCTTCACGCTCCCCGCGCGTCATTTTCTCGCGTCCCCGGTAGGGCGCGCCACCAACACCGGCAGGAACCGAGCCGGCGTGCGATTTGCGCGCCGCAGAGGTGCCAGCCAGAAAGAGAGCCGACTATTGAGCACTGCCGCCAACGATCTTCACGGGGCCCTTCCCCCGGGCATCCGCCCCGACCAGCGCTATCGCGCTGTGACTCGCCGCAACGTGGTCGACACAGCCGAGTGGAGTCAACTCGCGCCCGAGCTGCAGCGCGCCGTTCAGGTGAGCTCCACGGTATTGCCGTTCCGCACCAATCCGTACGTGATGTCGGAGCTCATCGACTGGGACCGCGTCCCGGACGACCCGATGTACCAGCTGACGTTTGTGCAAGAGCAGATGCTCGCGCCCGACGACTTCAACACGATGGCGGCGCTGCTCGACCGGGAGGCGTCCAATGCTGAGATCAAGGCTGCGGCCGACAAGATCCGTCGGCGTCTGAATCCGCACCCTGCGGGCCAGATGACCCACAACGTCCCGAAGCTGGACGGCCGACCGCTGCAGGGGATGCAGCACAAGTACCGCGAAACGGTGCTGTTTTTCCCGAGTCAGGGGCAGACGTGTCACGCGTACTGCACGTTCTGCTTTCGCTGGGCGCAGTTTGTCGGCCTGGACGACGTGAAGTTCCAGGCCAAAGAGGTCGACGACCTCACCGCCTACCTCCAGCAGCACAAAGAGGTGTCGGACCTGCTCGTGACCGGCGGCGATCCGTTGATCATGCGCACCAAGGCGCTGGCGTCGTACTTGGACCCGATCCTAGATCCGGCCCTTTCGCACGTGCAGACCATCCGTCTGGGCACCAAGTCCGTGGCGTACTGGCCGCAGCGCTTCGTGACCGACAACGATGCGGACGACCTCCTGCGCCTGTTTGACCGGGTGATCAAGTCCGGACGCCATCTGGCGATCATGGGTCACTACAACCACCCCCGCGAGCTGTCGACACCGATCGCTGCGGAGGCGATACGGCGCATCCGCAATACGGGTGCGCAGGTCCGCATGCAGTCGCCTCTTATCGCGCACGTCAACGACGACAGCGATGCCTGGGCGTCTTTGTGGCGTACTGGTGTCCGCCTGGGCGCGATCCCGTACTACATGTTCGTAGAGCGTGACACGGGGCCCAAGGCGTACTTCGAGGTGCCGTTGGAGCGCGCGTGGAACATCTTCCGTGACGCATACCAGCAGGTCTCAGGGCTCGCACGGACGGTCCGCGGACCGTCGATGTCGGCGTTCCCGGGCAAGGTGATGTTCGATGGCGTCGCTGAGGTCGCGGGCGAAAAAGTGTTCGTGCTGCAGTTTCTGCAAGCGCGGGATCCATCGTGGGTACGGCGGCCGTTCTTTGCGAAGTACGACCCGCAAGCGACCTGGCTCGACGACCTGCAGCCTGCCTTCGGAGAAAAGCGCTTCTTCTTCGAAGAAGGCGAGGGCGGCGTCCCTCGCAGCGTTCGCCGCCTGACCGTCGTCGGCGAGTAAGCCGGGTGGGGCGCGTCGGTCTGTGACGCGCCCCTGCCGTGGCCGGGCTCAGTTTGCTATGGTCCGCGCGCCCTCATGGACGCGATCAAAGACCTATTCGCCCGCGGAGTTTGGGGAATCACGCTCGGCGACATCTCGCTCGCCGCGCTCACCCTGGTCGCCGGCTTTGTGGCGGGGCGCATCGCTCGCAAAGTGCTCAAGCAGATGGTGCAGCACGTGCCCGAGCACTCGGTGCGGCACGCCACCGTCGAGTCGCTCACGGGACCGACGATGTGGGTGCTGCGAGGGATTGGGATCTGGGGCGCCCTGAGCCTCATCCCTCTCCCAAAGATCGACGCCTTCGACATCCACGGGTTCTTGAACACCGTGTACCAGTCGCTGACGGTCGGGCTGGCCACATGGGTCGGCGTGCGCGCCGTGTCCAACTTCACCGCGCTGTGGGCACACCGGGCCACGGGCACGGAGAGCACGTACGACGATCAGCTGGTCCCGATCGTCCGCAAGACGGCCAAGGTCGTGGTCGTCGTGCTCGGCACCGTGATGGTGCTGCAAAACATGAACTACAACGTCGGCTCGCTGCTCGCCGGCTTGGGCATTGGTGGCGCGGCGCTAGCGTTTGCGTCCAAGGACACCGTTGCCAACTTCTTCGGTTCGCTCGTCATCTTCATCGACCGACCGTTTCAGATCGGTGACTGGGTCCAGATTGGCAAGGTCGAGGGCACGGTTGAGCAGGTCGACGTCCGTGTGACTCGGATCCGCACGTTCGCCAACAGCCTGATCATCGTCCCGAACTCCCAGATGACGATCACCGCGATCGAGAACTGGTCGCGTATGCGCAAGCGCCGAATCAAGCTGCGGCTGGGCATCACCTACTCCGCGACCCCCGACCAGATCCGCGAGGGGGTGGCCGCGGTCCGCAAGATCATCGAGGCCGACGATCGCTTCTTGACCGACTTTTATCTCGTCAACTTCAACGACTTCGGCGAGTCGGGGCTCGAGATTTTCTGCTACTTCTTCACCGAGACGACCAACTGGGCCGAATACATGGGAATCCGGGAGGACTTCCTGCTGTCGGTGATGGATGCGTTCAAGGAGATTGGCATCTCGTTCGCGTTCCCGACCCGCACCGTCCATATCGAGGGCGATACCCCGGCCGGAGCCCCGCCCGCGATGACCCGCGGGCGACCTCTTTAGTCCGTCGCCTTGGGGGATAAAGCCATGCGCGTTGCGATACTGGGCGGCACCAAAGGGATGGGTCGGGCGATGGCCCGCCTGCTCGCCGGGCGAGGCGACAGCGTGGCCTTGCTCGGGCGAGACATCGACGAACTCGAACGCAGCAGCGCCGACCTTGCCGTGCGGTCGGGGAAGCCTGCCGCCGGCTGCGTGGCTTGCGATCTCGAGCAACCCGACACGTTCGCAGCGGCGCTCGAGGCGGCTGAGACCGCGCTGGGAGGCCTCGACGCCGTCGTGGTCACGGCCGGCATGTTCGCGACGCAAGACGTGCTCGAGGAGGACCTCGAGTTCACGCGCCGCATGCTCACGGTGAACTTCACCCATACCGTGTTGTTCTGCGAGCACGCGCGCCATCGTCTCCTGGCGTCCGGGGGCGGTATCCTGTGCGCGTTTTCCTCGGTCGCAGGCGATCGGGGCCGGAAACCGGTTGTGCTGTACGGAGCGTCCAAGGCGGGGTTGTCGAGCTACCTTGAAGGCCTGGACCATCGGTACCGCGACCAGGGGCTTGTCACCGTGTGTGTCAAGCCAGGCTTCGTCCGCACCAGCATGACGGCGGGGCTCGCCGAGCCGCCGTTTGCGGCCGAGCCCGAGGCCGTCGCGGCCGCGGCGGTGCGCGCCATCGATCGCGCCGCGCCGCTGCTGTACGCGCCCGCCACGTGGGGCCTCGTCATGGCGGTGATCAAGCGGCTGCCACGCTTCGTCATGCGTCGCGTGAAGTTCTGACGGACGCAGCGGCTCTACCCCGCCGACTCTGGCAGCACACGCAGCGCAGGTCGTTCGCGCTCGGGAGGGAGGGGCGCGGGCGCCTCGCCGCCGAGACGGTGGAGCAGGTCGCGATCGAGCAGGTGATCGGGCTCAACGTTGCCCGACGCGGCCAGAAGATGCTCGCGCACACGCGGGTTGTCGCGCTCGAGCTCGGCGAGCATGGCCTTGACCTTGCGGCGCTGGGTGTCGGGCTGATTGCCGCAGAGGTTGCACGGCAAGATCGGGACTTGGCGCTGCGCGGCGTAGGCCGCCAAGTCAGTCTCGGCGCACCACAGCAGCGGTCGAATCACCGCAGCCCCATCACCCTGCGCGGCGAGCTTGGGCGGCATCGTGCGCATGCGGCCGGCGTACATCATGTTGAGCATCAGCGTCTCGATGAGGTCGTCGCGGTGGTGGCCCAGGGCAATCTTGTTGGCCCCCAGTTCGTCGGCCGCACGATGCAGGATGGCGCGTCGCATCCGCGAGCAACGCGAGCAGTACGTCTTGCCGGCCGGGGTCTGCTCGAGCACGACCGAGTAGGTGTCCTGGTAGACCATGTGGTGCTCGAAGCCTTCGGCTTCGAAGTGGGCACGCATGCGGGCCGCTTCGAAGCCGGGCTGCCCCTGGTCGAGGTTCATCGCCACGAGCGAGACCTCAAAGGGCAGGTGCGAGATGTACGACCGCAGCACGTGCAGCATCGCCCACGAGTCCTTGCCCCCCGAGCACGCCACCATGACCCGATCGCCAGGCTCGATCAGCGAAAAGGCGCGGTTGAGCCGCGAGATCCGAGACGTGAGCCGACCCTGCAGCGCCATGGGCGGGAGGCTACACGACTGCGTCGAATGGCCGAAACGTCGTCATCAGAGACACTTGCCGCCCTCGGCGAACACGAGCAGCGTGGCCGGGCCTTCGTTGACCAGCGCGACCTGCATGGACGCACCAAATCGACCCTGGGCGACTGGGAGCCCCTGTGCCTCGAGCTCTGCGACCACGCGCTGCACCAGCGGAGCCGCCAAAGCCGGGTCTTCGGCCTGATCGAAGCCAGGCCGCCGCCCCTTGCTCAGCGTGGCCGCGAGTGTGAACTGGCTTACGACTAGGCATGCGCCGTCCACGTCGGACAACGCGCGATCCATCGCCTTGGTCTCGCTCGGGAAAATCCGCAGGCCGGCAATCTTGCGCGCCGTCGCGAGCGCGTCGGCCTCGGTATCGCCGCGTTGGACGCCGACCAGGATCAGCACGCCGCGGTCGATGGCCCCCACCACCTCCCCGTCGACCGTCACCGAGGCACTTGACACCCGTTGCACCACGCTGCGCATGCGCGGAAGTGTACATGGGAGTTCACGGGAACTCCGTGGCCGTTTGGTACGTTGGCACGAGCGTGCATTGCGACCCGCGGCGCACCCGATCTGCCCGATGACGCTGCCCGCAATGATTGCCCTAGTGGCCTCACTGGTGGTCGAGGCTACAGCCTCGGGCGCCGCGCGAGCGCCCATGATTGGCCCTGGGGTAGGCCCCTCGAGCACGGGGCTGGCGCGGGCCGCTGCGCGTCGCGGGGGAACAACCTGGGTCGGGCCATTACCCGGCAACGGCGATCGCGAGGTCCTGATCTACCGCCCGGAGGGGTGGAGCGGCGAAGGCCCTGTCCGGCTGATCGTTCACTTCCACGGAACGTACAGCGAGCACGTACAGCGGCGCCGCGATGGGATGTCGAAGAAGCGCTGGGTCGGCCACAAGCGCCTGGGGCAGACGCTCGACGCCATCGACGAGCTGCAGCAGACGGGGCAGGGCGACGTTGCGCTGGTGTATCCGCTCAGTGCAGGAAAACGGGCGCCAAACGGACACACGGGCTGGTGGAACCAGGCGTTCGATTCGATGTGGATGGTGCCGGACGGCACCGAGTCCTTCGCGGGTCTGCTCGCGGATGCCCGAGGCGTTCTGGTGGATACGCTGGGGGTCGAGCGCGCACGCCTGCGCGCTCGCGTCACGGCGCAAGGGCACAGCGCGGGCGGCCTTGCGCTGTACAACGTGGCGGCCGCGGGCGCTTCGCAGGTGCGCGAGTACATCTTCCTCGATGCGGCGTTCGAAGGGTGGGGCGAAGGCTGCTACCAGCAGACCATCGCTCACAAGGAGCGCGCCCGGATGACGATCGTCGTGACCGACCGTGGCATTGCCGATCCGTTCGCGGGCCGGACGCCCTGGTGCGCCGAAGCACGCGCGGCCGGTGGCGCAGATTGGGATGCGGTGGAGTCCTGGTGCCACGCGCTCGCCACAGACATGCAAGACAACCCACGGGTGGCCGTCCACCACACGCGCGTGCGCCACGGCGATCAGACCCGTCGGTTCAGCGGCGGCCTCGGATTGCCCGCGGACCGGTTCGCGCGCTGACTGGCACAGACCCATCGCGGGGCCGTCCGCAACGAACTTCGCGGAGCGCTTGCGCATGACCCGGCCTTGGGTGTCCAAGGAAGCGTGGTTCGACTGCGCCCCCCGCTGGTGGTTGGATGGCTCGCAGGCCTCTCCGCCTGCACGAGTCCCGCTCTTCCTCCCTCGATCCCGCCATCCGCGGCGGATCGTGAATTCGGCTTTGAGGCCGAGCCGGCTGCGCCCGTGGACGAGGCCCGCCCCGCCGAGGCACAGGTGCGGTCGGTGGCCCCGCCGCGTCTGTGCCCTGCGATCGCCGCGAACGTACCGACAAGCCCCGACTTCGGTGACGTGCGAGCGCTCGTGGAGGACACGCTGCGCTGGGATGGAACCCCGTCACTGGCGCTGGCGGTGTCGCACCGCGGCACCATCGTGTGGGAGGAGGGGTTTGGGTTCGCCGACAAAGCCCGCCGCGTGCGTGCGACGCAGGACACGATGTACTCGCTGGCCTCGATCTCCAAGCCGTTCACCGCGACGGCAGTCATGCTGCTGGCCCAGGAGGGCAAGCTCGACCTCTCCGCGCCGATCAACACGTACCTCGGCGAGACGGGCGTGCGCGCTGGCGTTGGGGACGCTGCCGCGGCGACCGTGGAGCGTGTCGCGAGCCACACGGCCGGGCTCCCGCTGCACTACCGCTTCTTTTACGGCGAAGCACCGCCCTCGTACGCCGAGACGCGGGCCCGCCACGCAGTGTTGGTGACCGAGCCTGGGGAGCGCTACCGCTACTCGAATCTGGGATTCGGCCTGCTGGAGCAGGTCGTCGCCGAGGTCTCGGGGGAGTCGTACGCGCAATACATGCACGCGGCGGTGTTCAAACCGCTGGGTCTCGAACACACCGAGGTCGGGATCCCCAAGCGCTCACGGACGCGATCGGTGGCGGTGCGCTACGACGGCCGCGGCGTTCCGATTGCGGACTACGGCTTCGACCATGATGGTGCCTCGGCCATCTACAGCAGCGCTCACGACTTGGTCCGATTTGGGTTGGCGCAGCTCGGCGGCGGCCCCCAGCCGCTCCTGGACGACACGGCCCGCAAGCGCATGTGGACGGTGGTCGCTCCCGCCCCGACCTACGCCTTGGGGTGGTCGGTGCGGCGCGCAGACGGGTCGGTCCGGATCTCGCACAACGGTGGCATGCCCGGGGTGCGTACGACCCTCATCCTGCTGCCAGAGCACGAAATCGTGGTCGCGGTCCTCATCAACAGCAGCGCGGGGCAGCACAAGAACGTGGCCGCTGCCGTGCTCCGCGCGATGGGAGTGCCTGCGCGCGCCGACGTGATCTGCGGACTGCCGGAGGATGATCCGTGGCTGGGTCAGTACGTTGGCACGCTGCAATCGGAGACGGGGCCGCAGGCGTTCTCGCTGTCGATTCTTGGGGACGGCAGGGTGCAGGCGCAGCTTGGAAACACGACGCTGCCCCTTTCGGGGGTAACGCTGGGCAAGGACGGGCTGCGCGGCAGCGCGTTTGGCAATGTGGGGGCAAGCGCTGCGGGGAGCCAGGACACCGAGCTTCGGTTTGACCTTCAGCTCCGCGGTGACCGGTTGACCGGCGCCGTGTCGACGCTTGTGCGCCACACCGCAGCCACCACGATGTTTGTCGACCTGGCGCGCGCCGAATAAGGCTCAGTCGGCCAGCGGCTCGACGTGCACCGCCATCGCGCGTGCGATGGATTCGATCGAGACCGCGCCCGTGCCCTCGTGGGCAAAGTCGACCAGCGGCGTCCCGTCCTCGTCGAGGATCTTGGTCAGGTCGTACATCACGCCGTCTCCGTCGGCCATCATGTACTGACCGTTGCCAAACCCGTACGTGGTGCGCACCTCGGCCATGTTGCTCTCGTCGGGCTTGGGGTGGCAGCGGTCGCAGTTCTGCGGCTTGCGGGTCACGACGTGTTGGTTGTTGGGCTGCCAGCCAAACCCGAGCTTGCCGCTGGCTGTGGTGCGGACCTGCTCGTCGATCACCTTGACGCCGTCTTCGTTGATGTACGACATGAACAGCTGCTGCGAGGGGCAGACCGAGGTGATCTTGCCGCGGCCGTTGGTGCCCAACAGGTAGATGTCGAGGTCGTACCAGTCGCGGCCCCCCTGGACGCTGCCCTTGGTCGAGGTGCCGGTCTGGTGGTCGAAGGCAGACAGTCGGTCGTCGACCTCCACGTGACACCCAAAGCAGCTCTGCCGCTGCTCGGTATGGCAGGCGTAGCACTCCATCGAATCGGTGTGCGAGACCCCAGTCACCGGATCCGGAGCCATTGCCCGCACCATGTTCTGGTTGATGCCCGTGTCGAGCCGCTCTTTGATCTGGGTCACCAGATGGATCTCTTCGTCCATGGCGCCGACCAGCTCGATGACCCCAGCACTGTTGCGTCGCAGCTGCTTGAGTCGCGATCCGCTGTCGGAATAGAAGAAGCCATCGTCGGACTCGACGATGGGCTCGCGCACCGTGCCGTGGCAGTCCTCGCAACGGATGCCCACCTGAAACTTGGCGGTGCTGTACATGTTGCCGTCGCCGTGCACGTCGCCCCCGACATGGCAATCGACACAGGTCATGCCCGCCTGCCAGTGCAGGTCGCCGGGCGTCTCGTCGCCGGGCTGGGTTGAGTCTTCGTCGGTGAAATAGAAATCGGGAGGATGCGCGTGTCGCCGCTCGCCCAGCGGCACCGCGTTGGGCGGGACGTCGTCGAAGCCGCCCTCACGAATTCCCTGGAACATCAGCCCAATGCGCGCGCCCTGGAAGTGGCAGTGCTCGCACTGCGATTCGGGGATGGCCGTGGTGAGCTCGTGGACGATCGGATGCGAAGGACCCTGCTTGTCGATCGTCGGATCGCCCGACTTGGACAGGCCGTTGTTGTCGTAGACCATGTGGCACGACGTGCACCCCGACGAACGGTAGTTCCCCGGATCGTTGTTGGGCCCAAAGGAGTACGCGTGGCAGGTCGGACACGCCTTGACCAGGTAGTGGTCCATCAGGCGCTGCAGAGAAGCAGGATCGGCGGTGTCGGGGGGTGGGCGCAGCGCCGTTAGGGACTCGACCGCGCCCGGAGGTGCCGTCGCGGGATCGTACTCAGCGTGCACGATGTCGCGTGCGCCGAACTCGGCCTCGCGGTCCTGCAGACCAGCCAGGAAACGCGGGACGTTGTAGTGGCCAACAAACGTCGACATGACCGAGCGGCTGACCGTCTCGACCTGGTCTTGGTGGCACCCACCGCCCTCAGCAGCCGGATTGCCGGACCCGCACCCGATGGTGGCCACCCGCAGGTCGCCCGGGTTGATGAACCGAAGGTACTCCTCGGGGAGCTCGTCGAGCATGTCCGTCGCGAGCTGCCGCGGATTGTCGATGCCCTCGGGCTTGGTGATGTGCGCAGCCTCTTTGGTGGTCGCCTCAGGATCACCGCCGTGGCACTCGCTGCACAGCAGGTCTTTGCCGGGGTGGGCGTCTTCGATGCCACCACGGTCGGCGGTGCCGTGGCAGACCTGGCACTGCTCATCGACCTGCGGAGGCGCATTGCACTTGCAGCTACCCGCGCCCGCGAACAGGCCTCCCGCCGCCAGCGGGAGCCATACAAACAACGCGGCCGCAGTCCGGGCGCGCATCACGACCCCGCCACCCTCAGTCGAACGTCCCAGCTCTCGGTCGTCGCCTCCTGGGCGGTGGTCAGCGTGACGCTGAGCGTCGCGTCCACGTCCTGGAGGTCAAACAGCTCAAACGCGACGTCGTCGAAACTGACGGCAACCGCAAATGCGAGCAGAGACCCGTCGTCCTGACACACGGGGACGAGCGCGGAGGCAACGTAGGGCTCGGTGCCGAGCACGACGCCGTTTGCGTCCACGACCTCAAAGTCCAGGGTCATCGTGTCTTCGAGGCTGGCGCCCTCGATCCGCACGTCGACCTGAGCCCCGAACCCGGCCTGAAATGAAAAGGGCCCAATGGGGAGCTCAGAACCGTCGGCGATCTGGGACATCGCGCCATCGTCGAGGGTGAGCACGACAGCCTGCTGCCCCGCGCCGCTGCACGGGCCGTCATCCTCCGATGGATCATCCCCCGGACAGCCGAGGACCAGGCTCAGAGCCGCCAACGTTCCAACAAGGGTTTTCACAGACACCAACTCTCGCCAAGATTAGTCTGCGGATCCGTGTCGCGACAAGGGTGCCGGGTAGGCTTAATCGGCTCCGATTCCGCGTGTGCCCACCAGCGAATGCCGCGTGAGCGCCGCGACGGACCGCGTCAGGGGCGGATCGTGATCCCGCGAGACACAAGCGTCTTGCCGTGCTCTGGGGGCCCGCGTTGTGACGCTGCAGTGGTAGCCTTTGCTCTGTGGGGGAACAGGACGTCCGCGACAACGACGATGACGGTGAGCGCCGGGACTTCGTCAAGGCCCTGCTCGACGACGTCAACGCGATGGAGCGGATGCTCGCGGAGGGGATGTTCGAGACCGGCGTGCGCAGAATCGGCGCCGAGCAAGAGATGTTCCTGGTCGATGATGCGCTGAGTCCTGCGCCGATCGCGAACGAGCTGCTCGACGGCAACGATGACCCGCGGCTGGTGTGCGAGCTGGCGCGTTTCAACCTAGAGGCGAACCTTGACCCGCGCCTGTACGGCGGCGACTGCCTGCGCAGCATGGAGGAAGAGCTCGTGAAGCTGATGGGGGTGGCCCGCACCGCGGCGCGCGCCCACAAGGCGCACGTTTTGCTGGCCGGGATCCTCCCCACCATCCGCAAAGACCACCTGGGCCTGGACAACATGTCTCCAGCCCCACGGTACGCGGCGCTGAACCGAGCGATGGCTCGCATGCGCGGCGGTGCGTTTGCCGTCAACATCAAGGGGCTCGACGAGCTCGAGACGACGCACGACAACCTGATGCTCGAGTCGTGCAATACGAGCTTTCAGGTCCACTTCCAGGTCGGGCCCGACGAGTTCGCCCGGCTGTACAACATCGCCCAAGCCGTGACCGGGCCAGTCCTGGCGGCGGCCGCCAACTCGCCGCTGCTGCTCGGGCGGCGGCTGTGGAACGAGACCCGAGTTGCCCTGTTTCAAAACTCGGTCGACGTGCGCTCCTCGACGCATCACGACCGCGGCGGTCAGCCTCGGGTGAGCTTCGGCGAGCGGTGGGTCGAGAATTCCGTCCTGGAGATCTTCCGGGAGGACATCGCCCGCTTTCGCGTCGTCTTGGGCAAGAGCTTCGATGAGCAACCGTTCGCGGACTTGGACGCTGGGCGTCCGCCGCCGCTGTCCGCCCTCCGTCTCCACAACGGCACCGTCTACCGCTGGAACCGGGCGTGTTACGGCGTCAACGATGGGGTCGCCCACCTGCGGATCGAAAACCGTGTCCTGCCGGCCGGTCCGACCCTCGTCGATGAGGTCGCCAACGCAGCGTTCTACTTCGGGCTGATGTCAGGCCTGTCCGCGGAGCATCCCGACATTGCGGCGGTGATGAGCTTCGACGACGCCAAGACGAACTTCTTTGCGGCGGCTCGGCACGGCTTGGATGCGCAGTTCAGGTGGGTCGGCGGCGAGAGCTACCCCGCCAACGAGCTGATCCTCCGCAAGCTACTGCCGCTGGCCAGGGCCGGACTTGCCGAGGCGGGGATCGACGCGAGCGACATCGACCGCTACCTGGGGATCATTGAGGCGCGCGTGTCCTCCGGTCAGACTGGGGCGCAGTGGATGCTGGGGTCGCTCAACGAGATGCCCGCCGACCTGCCCAAAGACGCCCGCGACCGCCGCTTGTGCGCGGCACTGCTCGAGCGTCAGGAGGGCGACGGCGCGCCCGTGCACACGTGGGGGCTGTGTCCGCCGCCTGGAGATCCCGACGAGGTCGGTCTCAAAGACTCGTTTCGGACGGTGGGCCAGTTCATGACGACATCGCTGCTCACCGTGGGGTCCGAGGACCTTGTCGATCTTGCCGCGAGCCTGATGGACTGGGAGCGGATCCGACATGTACCCGTCGAGGATGAAGAGGGGTGCCTGGTCGGAATCATCTCCTCGCGCCAGATCCTTCGCATGGTGGCGCGCGGGCATCTTTCGGGCGGTGCGGGCAAGCAGGTCGCGGTGCGAGACATCATGCGGCGCGACCCGGTGACGGTGAACCCCAAGACGCTCACGCTCGATGCGATGCACATGATGCGGGAGCATCGTGTGGGGTCGCTCCCCGTGATCGACGACGGCAAGCTGGTCGGGATCGTGACGGAAAAAGACCTCATCGAGGTCTCGGTTCGGCTGCTCGAGCGGTACCTGGCCTAAGGCCGCTCATCACTCGCGCACTCCGTGCACGGCGCCGCAGGGGTCGTCGGCATCCAGTGTGGCGCCTGGGTACCGCAGCAGCCGTGCGGGAATCGCTTCGGGCCGCTCGCCGTAGAACGACGCGGTCAGGGCTATCGACGCGTCCTGATGCTCGTCGAAGTACAGCACGCGCAGATGGTGCACCCCCGCGTCCAGGGCAACGCGTTCGCCCCGCGTGCGGCTGCCATGGAGGCCCCAGTTGTCGACAGCGCGCTCGCCGTCGATCAGCAGACGGGCGCCGTCATCGGAGGTGAGTCGGAACGCCACCTCGAGCGATTCGGGCAGAACGAGGCACGTGTCCCATTGGACCGAGAACCGGTCCTTGGGATAGCCAGCCATCGGGCGCCCACCCGCCCAGTTGTAACGAACATCGCCGTCGCGGCGGACGATGGCGGGGCCGGTTCTGTCCTTGGTCGCGAAAAACGCCGCCCGCCAGGGACCCTCCCGAAAGGGCGGCATCGTCAGCGCCAGAGCCGTGACGGCGGGGACGACGATGACCGCCGCGAGGCCTGCGAACCGAGCCAAGCGACGACGACCATCCCGGGCCGGAGTCTCGCCGTGCTCCGACTGTGCGGACCGAACGGCGGCAAAGAGGCGCTGTGTCTCGCGCCGCAACGCGTTGCGGTCGACCGCGTCAGCACGGTCGTCGTCCGCTGCCCGCTCCAGCGCCTGCCATCCGGCGCTGATGTGCACGCGGGCGGTGCTGGGCGTCGTGCTGGGGTCCTCGACAATCGCCAGAGCGGCGCGGGCATGCGCCTCGGCGTCGGCCAGTCCAGCAAGCTCGGGGAGCGTGCTCATCGTGCCTCCGCTGGGCCAGGGGAGGGTTTGTCCCACGTCGCGCCGCGTCGCCGGCCACGATACCGACCCGGTTCGGCCTCAGGTGGGGGCTCGACCGGCTGAGCCGTCGCGGGACTCCGTCGGTCCCGGATCCGCAGGAGCAATGCCCCATCACGCTGGACCCTCAGGACCTCGGGCGCGTCCGCGTGGTTGCGATCGCAATCGGCCCGCGTGTAGCCGAGGTAAAAGTCCGGCTCGACGTTCGCCATCGCAGGCGGTCGCCGCCACAAGTCCCGCTCACGCCACTGAAACCCGGGCTTTAGGTAGTCGTACGCGATGACATCTGGGATGCACCCCGACAAAACGTAGTCGTGGTTGAGATACGCATCCGGCTCGGTGCGCCACAGGTAATCGGCCAAGTCGCCAAACCCCTCCTTGTACGCGTTGCCGTAGTAGTCGGTGTCGTAGTTGCCGGACGCGCCCGCCAGGCCTCCCGCCAGTTCGTTGAAGTACACGTACTGATGCGGGTGCAGGGCAACCATTTGAACAACGGTACGACCGCAGAGCCCACCGACGACCAACGCGGTGCCCGCAGCCGCTGCGCCGCTCCGACCGCAGAGCCAGCGCGCCGCGACCCACCGCGTCACGAGCACGACCGTGCAGCCCGCCGCGACGGCCAACAAGGGCACCACAAACAGAAAATGCCGCAGGCCGTCGTAGAGCACCGAGCCCACGGTCGCGGCGTACAGCGGCGGGAACAGGGTCGCCAGGCCGAGCACGCCCACGGCCCGACCGCGTCCGTCCCATGAGACCGTGCCGCGCTGACGCGCGCGCCATCCGAGTGCAGCGACGCCCAGGCCGACGGCGGCCAGCACCAGGAGCAGCAGCGGGAGCTTGAGCCCGAAGTAGTGCACCAGGTAGTCCCAACGGGGCTCGGTGGTCCGCATGGGAGCGCCCGCAAACGGCATCGTGCGCTCGTGCAGCAGGTACCGGGTCATTTGCCCCAAGGCCAGCACGGGCCGCCGCAGCGGGTCGCCGAGCGCCCACGGCCAGGGTGCCAACATGACCGCCCAGGCCCCCGCGATGACGCCCGCGGTCGCAAGGCCAAGGTGACGGCCGAGGTCGAGCCCCACGCGGAGGCTTTGCGTCTGGCGGGCGCGCTGCCAGCACACCCATGCCACGACGGCGACGAGGTAGCAGAGGATCAACAAGCCACCCACGCGCACGCCCATCGCGAGGCCAGTCGCGACGCTCAGCAGCAGCCAGTCGCGGCGTCGCACGGCGGGGAGCCGCGCGGCGACGATACACAGCGCATGCACGGCCCAGACGTAGCCCACCGCGAACGGTACGTCTTTGGGGTTGTTGAACATGTGGCCGTAGTAGACCGGCGTTGTGGCGAGCATGAGGGTCGCCGCGAGCCCGGCGGCGGGACCTCCCAGGTGCCGCGCCAGTCGCCACGTTCCGACCAAGCCGAGCACGCCCACCATCGCGCCGAGCAGATGCTGGGTCTGCCAGTGGGGGATCGACTCCGGCGATGCACGTCGTACCCATGCGGCGAGAAGATCGAACGCACCGCCGTACAAGTAGTCCGCGCGGTAGCTCAGCGCGGAGCGATCTGCGCCGCCCGTCTCGAACCAATGGGCGATGTGGTTTCCGTACGCCCAGTGCCACGGCTCATCCCAGGTGATCCCGTAGTCACGGAATGTCAGGACCACACACACCGCCACGGCAGCGATCACAACCGCACTCGCGATGTCGAAGGCGAGCCGCATCTAGCGCCAAGTGTCGCTCGCGGCATGCCAGGCCGCCAGGGGGGCAGGTCAGCCCGCACAAGCCCGCGGAGGAGGGCAACGCCACGCCGTCGAGGGCCCCAATCGGGCGCGTCAGATCGCCCGCAAATCAGCGATTTCGGGCACAACCGGAGATCGCGCAACGCCGAGTGGCCCAGAGTAGGTTGTCGAATACGACGTTCGTTCCGCAGATAATCGACATGACGGACTCCTCGCCTGGTCTCGTTCGCGCTATAGTCTCCTCGCTCCGGCTTGGATCGCGCTTGCTTGGGGGCGGCGCGATTCGAGTCGGGGCAACTACGTTAACGACACTGGGTTAACGACACTGGGTTAACGACACTGGGTTAACGTCGGTCTGTTGGCCGAGGGCCGTGCCGGGCTACAGCGCGTACAAAACCGCGCCCGTGGCCACGACATACGCAAGCAGGTTCGCCATGAACAACACGTCCTTGAGCATCGCGTCGGTCGGGCTCTCGGCTTCATCATGGCTGGTCGCGAGCCAGTTGAAGCGCAGGATGCCGACCACGGGAAACGGAACCGTGTACACGAGCGCATCGGTGTGGAACATCGCCACCGTTTGCGGGCTGCGCGTGTACAGCACGTAGACGATCATGACGACCACGGCGAGGCCATGCATGATCCAGCGCAGGCTCGCGAGGTTGTAGTGCTCCAGTGCCTCGCGTTGCGCCGCGGCGTCCTCTGCCACCGAGAGCTCGTGCGCCCGCTTGCCGAACCCAAGGAACAGCGCCAGCAGGAAGGTGCACGACAACAGCCACGGGGAGGGCTCTACACCCAAGACCACCGACCCCGCGGTGACCCGCAGGATGAACATCGTGGCGATGGACAGCACGTCGACGTAGCCGATCTTCTTGAGGCGCAGCGAGTACGCGACGTTCAGCACGAAGTACGACGACAAGACGGCCGCGTAGCCCCAGTCGAGCCACAACGCCAGGCCCACGCAGGTGGGGACTGCCCCCATCAAGAAGCGCTTGGCCGCAGGCACGGGCAGCTGCCCGCTGGGGATCGGCCGCAGCCGCTTGGTGGGGTGGACGCGATCGGCTTCGACGTCGACGAGATCGTTCAGGACATAGACACAGCCCGAGATCAGCGAAAACAGTGCGACGGCCGCCGCCGTGCGCATGACGCTCTCCGCGTCCGACAGGCGCAACGCAAAGAACAGCGGGGCCGCAACGAAGAGATTCTTGACCCACTGTTTGGGGCGCAAGGTCCGGATAAGCGCTAGCAACACAAGATCTACCGAGTTAGTCCCATGACTATGGCACGCAGGTGCGACCTGTACCATCATTGCGCGCTGATGCGCCGCAGGCTCTTGCCCATGGCGGTCGGCCTCGCGCTCGCGGTGCCCACCGCGGTCGCCGGGGCGCCGATCCGCGCTTCCCGTCCTTCCTCGCCCTCATCCGCTGACGGATCCGCAAGGATCCCCGCGTGGAGCACGAGTGCGAAGGCCCCTGGCGTGCGGGATGCCGCACGCGGGCTTCCCGGTCGCTGGCAGCGCGCGCTCGCGCGTCGCCGCGCGATCCTTGCGCGCCACCGCGGCAGCTCTCCGGCCGCCGTCCTGGCCCTCACTGGGGCGCTCGCCGAGCTGCAGGGGGACGTCGCGTCCAAGGACCTCGAGGCACTCATCGACGGGGTCGCCCGCGACAAGCGTCGGCACCCACTCGTGCGCGGGTTCGCCGGTTACCTCATGGCCCGACTGCTCGAATCGAGCGGGCAGATCCCCGAGGCCCGCGCGCGGCTCGAGGCCGAGGGCATGTTGGTCTCGTGGCAGATCATGGGCCCGTTCGACAACGCGGGGAAGGCCGGGGTCGATGCCGTGTACGCGCCCGAGTCCTCGGTGTTTTCGGCCGAGCAGACCATGGTCGGCAAGCTGCCGGGAGAGCCTCTGTCTTGGCGCACGTACGCGTACGAGGGAATCCCACGCGGCGGCTACGTCTCGTTCGACGATGTGTTGCGCCCCAACGAAGCCGTTGTCGGGTATGCGACGTGTTGGGTCCACGTCGACAAGCCGACCGACGCGGTCCTGCACTTGGGTACGGGTGGCGCGTATGCGGCGTGGGTCGATCAAGATGAGATCGGCCGCGGAGACGCCTACCGGAGCCCGCACCCGCTTCAGGATGCCCACGGGCTGCGCCTCGTCGCCGGGTGGAACCGAGTCCTGGTCAAGGTGGGCGCGGTCGAAGGCATGTGGGGCTTCTTTGCCGGCCTGCGCGCACTCGATGGCACCCCGATCAAGGGCATGCGTGTCAGCGCGGAGCCACCCTCGGGGGGCACGGCGGTTGCGGCCGCAGGCGAGCGCGTGCTCAAGACAAGCCGGCCACTCGGGCTGCGCGCACAGATGGAGCGCGCCTACCCAGGGCACGACCCGGACGCGCGCAAGCCCGGTCCGGCGGCGGCAGGCTTGGCGTTGGCGGAGCTGTACCGCTGGATCCACCCGTTCGACCGCGACACCCAAACCGCGACCGAACTCGCCAAGCGTGTCGATGCTCGCGTCGAGACCAGCCAGTCCGCGTGGTTGCTGGGCGTGCTGGACAGCGACCAGGCTGGCAGTCGTGCCGCCCTGATGGTGGGCATCGAGCGGGCGCGCAAAGAGGGCAAAAAGTCGCGCGGCCGACTTGGGCACATGCTCCTGGAGCTGGCGTGGCGTGAGCGCTCGCTCGGCCTGGAGTATCGCTACCGCGAGCTTGTCGAGGAGGCGATGACGGTTGCGCCCGACGATGCGTTGATCGAGCTGGCGCTCGCCGATCGCGTGACCGAGGACGGCTTTCACTGGCTGGGCCTGGAGTGGGTCCGCGACATGATCAAGCGCTACCCAGAGTCCGAGACGCTCCACCGCGAGCTCGCCTCGCGGCTGCGCGGCCAGGGGCGAACAACGGACGCTCTCGGCGTCATGGAGGACCTCGCCGGTCGGGTAGGCCGAGAGCGGGCCCTGGTGTCGGGCCGCATGGAGGCTCTGCTCGCCTTGGGCAAGCCGGACCAGGCCGCCGATCTGGCGCGGCGTGCCGCTGCGGCCGCACCTGGGCTCCCCGAAGCGCACGCTCGGCTGGCCCATTTGGAACAAGCCCGAGGCGACACCGACTCCGCCAAAAAAGCCCTCGCGCGAGCCATCGCGCTGTCCCCCCACAACGCGCTACTGCACGCCGCGTTCGGCCGATTGCTGGCGCGGACAGGCGAGCGCAGTGCCGCCACGGCGGCGCTTCGGCGCTCGCTCGAGCTACGGCCGCAGCAACCGGACGTGCGTGATTTGCTGGCGATGCTCGACGACTCGGGGGGCGAGGATCTGTTCACTCGCTACGCGGTCGAGCTCGCCGAAGTCGGCGCAACCAAGACCCCTGCGGCCTGGAAGGGCAAGAGCGCGGGGGTGCTTCACCACCGCACCGCGGTGCAGGTCCACGCCAACGGTCTCACCGACCGCCTCGACCACCGGATCATCCGCATCCTCGACGACCGCGGCGTCCGCTCGCAGTCGTTCCAGGCCGTGTCCTACGACCCGGCCGAGAGTTTCGTCGAGGTTCGGCGCGCACGGGTGCGTCGAGCCGACGGGACGATTGAAGAACTCGGAAACAAGCGCACCGTGGCCATGGCCAGCGCTGGATTCCGCATGTACTACGACCAGCGTCGCGTCGAGGTGCACTTTTCAGGGCTTCGGCCCGGTGACACCCTTGAGATCGCGTTCTTGCATCGCGACATCGCGGCCAAGAACATGTTCGATGAGTACTTCGGCGACCTGGTCCCGCTCCAGGGCAGCGCGCCACAGGCTCGCGTCGAGTACATCTTGGAGGCTCCCTCCGACAAAGCGCTGTACTTCAGCCGCAAAGTCGAAAAGAAGGTCGGCGAGGATGGGATCACGACCTACCGGCACGTCGACGTCGACGTGCCGGGCATCAAGCCGGAGGGCTCCATGCCCGGGTGGACGGAGTACGCCCGGTTCCTGCACGTGTCGACCTACCAGAACTGGGACGACGTCGGACGTTGGTACTGGGAGCTGGTCGAGGGGCAGCTCGTCGTGGACGAGAAGATTCGCGAGGGCGTGCGCAAGGCCGTCGCCGGGCTACCCGCCGACGCCAAGGTCGAGGACAAGGTCGCGGCAATCTACGAGCACGTCGTCCGGAACACGCGCTACGTCGGGCTCGAGTTTGGGATTCACGGCTACAAGCCGTACCGCACGACCGACATCTACAGCCGGCGATTCGGGGACTGTAAAGACAAGGCCAGCCTGCTCAAAGTCATGCTCGCCGAGGTGGGCATCGACAGCAATCTCGTGCTGGTGCGAACGCGGGACCAGGGGTCGATCGGTCGCACGCCTGCTTCGCTGTCCGCGTTCAACCACGCCATCGTCTACGTGCCCGCCATGGACACGTTCCTGGATGGCACGGCGGAGTGGTCCGGGCCAACCGAGCTTCCGACCAACGATCAGGGCGCGTCGGTGTTGGTCATCGAGGACGGCAAGGGCGCGACGTTCCGTACGATTCCGACCAGCGCGGTCAGCGAGAACGTGCGCACGGTGACGCAAAAGGTGACATTGGCCACCGATGGCAGCGCGAAGGTCGAGCACGGCATGGTCATCGAAGGTGCTGGCGCCTCACAGCTCCGGTTTGGGTTTCAGTCCGAAGAGCAGCGCCGCGAACGACTCGCCAAGGCGTTTGGCAACACGTTTGCGGGCGCGGAGGTCACCGGCAGTGCCGCCCCCGGGATCGACGACATCCTTCGCCCCGCAAGGATAAGCGCATCTTTGAGCGTTCCGGCGTGGGCACGCAAGGGCGACGACGGGCTGCGGTTTTCCGTGTTGGGCCGGCCGTCGCGGCTCGCCTCCTCGCTGGCGCCCACGGCCGATCGCACCCACGACATGGTGCTCGACGCATCGACAACCGAACTGCA
>Ga0316189_10001127_pt1 | contig 26534 bp, 26 predicted proteins | sample LowCovwburrow_MG_FD_204930 | JGI IMG/M metagenome (GOLD analysis project Ga0316189, IMG submission 204930) | Coastal sediment microbial communities from Maine, United States - Lowes Cove worm burrow | ecosystem: Environmental > Aquatic > Marine > Coastal > Sediment | place: USA: Maine... | reverse complement strand
CGCACACGCGCACCAGCCAGTAAATCACGGCCGCCTCGTCGTGGCCGCGTTGCCGCGCTGCGCTCAGGTACTGCTCCGCGCGCAAGAGATCGCCAGAGCGGGCGTGCGAGACACCCAAGAGGAAGAAGTCCTCGGCCGTGACGCTCGTCAGCTCGGCTTGGAGATCAGGCCCCTGATGGAGCGTTGGGTGATGACATCCGCCGACCAACGTGAGACACGCGGCAAGCAATGGGTCACGCAAGCGGCTAGGGCGCTGTGCTCGCCCGAGCCGAGATCTTGCCAATGATCTTGTCGAGCCATTCGACATACTCGTGCCTCCTCAAGTGCTCAGTCAGAAGAAGTAGTCGATGGACCTCGCTCAGCGCTACCGACCATCGATCCTGTTCGAGCGCGTTGACCAGGTTCAGTCGCGCTGCTGCGTAGTCCGTGTTGACTCGCGCGGAGAGGGCTGCGATCGATCGAGCCACGCGCGCTGCATCGCCCTCGGACCCGGCGGCGCGATAGCAGGCCTCGGCCTGTTGGAAACGCTGCACGGCTCGAACGCCGTCGCGGGGGTTGTACGCATAGCGGTCCGCGCGCAGAAGGCCGAGCTCCTCCGAGCGGCGACCGTTTGCCAGGGCATCGCCCCGCGGCGGGCAGGCCTGGGCTCCGGCGAAGAGCTCGGGATACTCGGCGGGTTTTCGCTGATTCACACCGGCTGCGGCGCCGTCCCTGAGCCAGGCGACGAGCGTCAAGAGCGCGCCGGCTAGGAGGAGCACGAGAAGAGCGTTGCGCCTAGCTTGCGTAAGACTGGTCATGCGGGTCCGAGCCCTCCTGTCATGAAGCGGACGACCACGGGGCCAAGAAGGAGGACGATGACGCACAAAAAGATCAAGGTCATCGGGCCGAGGAGCATGAGCGCCGCTTCGGACGCTGTTTCTTCGGCGGCAATGCTGCGCCGCAAACGCTGCGTCTGTGCCTGGATGGTCAAGACGTTCGCGAGCGGGCTGCCTTTCTCTTCGGCCTGGACGACGCTGTTGACGAACTCACGGACTTGGTCGGTTGGAACGCGGGCGGCGAACCCTTCCATCGCTCTTCTTCGGGTGTGGCCGAGCTCCAACTCTTGGAGCACTCTGGCGAACTCTTCGATCACCGGGTCGCTGGGGTCTGAAGCGCTGTCGACGATGCGCCGCAGCGAGCCCGGAAAGTCGAGACCAGCGCTCATGCACATCGAGGCGAGCTCGACCGCACCGGGCAGGCCTCGACCGACGCCCCGAGCCCTCGCCTGAGCAACCCCCAGCACACGAAACCAGGGAACGACCGCCCCGAGGCATAGGCCTCCGATCGCGAAGGGCCAGGGCAGCTCCATGCACTGGCAGACCATCAGGACAGCAACGCCAAAGCCGAAACCTGAGAGCAGGCACAGCGCAATCAGCTCGTCGGCACAGAGCCCCAGGTAGTCGCCGGCGTGACTGAGCGAGCGGCGCGCACGCTCCCGCAAGCGCTCAATCCCAAGGAGAGCCAACCATGCGGCAAGTAGGCGGATCGTCGGCTCGAACCAAGCGAAAACGCCGCCGCGCCTCAGTGCTCTGCTTCGATTGAGACCCCGGGCGCCCAAGGTGGGTCGAGCTGCGAGCGGCATCTTCGAAAGCTGGAAAGCCAGAGCGGCGGCGCCTCCAAGAACTGTGACGAAGACGAGCGCCAGGGTGAGGTCGAGCCGGCCGATCATAGGTCGGCCTTTGCGATCTGATGAGCCCAGAACGTGGCAAAAGTCCAGACCAGTCCGCAGGCAGCCAGAATGGCTCGGCCGAGCTGCTGGTTCAGCATTGGATCGAACCAGGAGCGGTCGAGCCAGGCGATCATGATGCAGAGAACAAAGGGTACGGACGCAAGAACCAGGACCTGCCCTCGACCTTCAGCCGTTTTGGTCCGGAGCACGCCTTCGAGCCGCGTCGCTTCACGAAGCGCTGCCGCGGCGTGCTCCAGCGTCCGAGGCAAGTCACCGCCGGTCTGTCTGGCGACGACGATTGTGGCGAGCGCCCCGGAAACCACGGTGCTGTTGATGCGGCGCGCGACTGCGTGAATCGCCCGGTCGAGTGGTGCGCCCAGGCGGATCTCTTTGACCAGCAGGTCGACCTCTTCGCTGAAGGGCTTCGGCACCAGCTTGACCGTGGAAGCGATGGCTTCTCCAACAGAAGAGGTCGCTTTCAGTGCGTTCGCAAGCATCAGCAGCCAGGTGTCGAGCTGACGTTCGAGTTGCGCGACACGCGCCAGGTGCCGTTTCCACAAGAACAACGGAGGAGCCGCGGCTGCAACGAGGGCGAGCAGAGCGACGCCTGGGCTGTGGGTAACGGCAAACAGCCCGGCGAGGGCCACACAGACCAGGAGCTGAACGATTGCAATCTGCGAGCCACGGTAGGGCAGCAGAACAAAGCTCGTGTGGCGTTCGAGCTGGGCAGCGTAGCGTCGCCACTGACGCTGGGCGGGGTTGTCCTCGACCGCCAAGAGTAGATAGGCGAGGGCTGCGCATCCGCTGACAAGCAGCGCTGCGGAGACCACGAGAAGCGGCAAAGCTTCGCTCTTCATAGGAACTCCCCGCCGTCAATGAGCCCCTGCGTGATGAACTCGTCCAAGAAGCTCGGGACGTAGCCGGTCGTCCGGTGCTCCCCCAAGACCTCGCCCGACGCGCTGGTGCCCGCTCGGTGGAAGGAGAAGATGTCGTGGAGGACCAGATCGCCGTCCTCGCCCAGCTGCCCAACTTCGGTGACCGAGGTTAGTCGACGGGAGCCGTCCGAGAATCGCGTTTGTTGGACGACGACGTGCAGGCTTCCCGCGACCTGCTCTCGGACGGTGCGCGGAGACAAGTCTAGGCCCGCCATCATGCAAAGCGTCTCGATGCGCTTGAGGGCTTCCGCCGCGCTGTTGGCATGGGTCGTCGTCATCGAACCTTCGTGGCCGGTGTTCATCGCTTGCAACATGTCGATCGCTTCGCCGGCGCGGCACTCGCCAACGATGATTCTGTCTGGTCGCATGCGAAGCGCGTTCTTCACCAGGTCGCGGATGCTGTATCCTCCGCTGCCTTCGAGGTTGCTGGGCTTGGATTCGAGCGAGACGACGTGCGGCTGATCGAGACGGAGCTCAGCCGCGTCTTCGATGGTGACGATTCTCTCCGCAGGCGGGATTTCCGTGGAGAGGATGTTCAGCAGTGTGGTCTTTCCGCTGCCGGTTCCTCCCGAAATGAGTAGGTTTTTTTTGGCGCGTACACAGCGCTGAAGGAACCTCGCCATCGCGGCGCTCAGACTTCCGAGCGAAACCAGCTCGTCCATTTGAAGGGTACGCTTGGCGAACTTCCGAATGGTGATGCAAGGCCCGCGAATCGCCAGTGGGGGAATGATTGCGTTGACCCGAGAGCCGTCATCGAGGCGTGCGTCGACCAGGGGCGTGCTTTCGTCGATTCGCCTGCCTAAGGGAGTCACGATGCGTTCGATTGCGGCGCGACAGGATTCGTCGTCGGTGAAGCGCAAGGGCGTGAGGCGAATCTTGCCGTGTCGTTCGACGTAGATCGTGTTTGGGTCGACGACCATGATTTCGGAAACCGAATCATCGTCGAGCAAGTCTTGAAGCGGCCCGAGCCCAAGTGCTTCGTCGGTCATCTCCGCGACGAGCTTTGCGAGGTCTGCGGAAGGGGAAAGCTCTGACTCGAATTTCGAAACGATCTGCTCGAGAGCCTGAACCACGCGCGGCCGAAGGACCTCGACATCCATGTCCGCGGCTTCGAGGGACGCAAGGTCTAGATGGTCGAGGAGCGAGCGGTGAATTCGACGTCTCAGCTCCGGGGCGGCGGTGTCTTCGCCCTGTACAAGAGGCGAAATTCGAAGGACATAGGGACCAACTCGAAGCTCCCCGCCGGGCGCGAGAAGCGTTTCGGAGTCGTAGAGCCGTTCGCCTGCGAGAATGGTCCCGTTGGACGACTGGTCTACGACCCGAAGGCCGCCTCGGCCCCGCTCGACGCGAAGGTGGAAGCGGCTGACTGCGGGGGATGGAAGGACGACGTGGCAGGAGGGGTCACGGCCCACGCTCAACGAGCTCGTGTCGGCGACACTAAGCTCCTTTGTGGAGCTGTCCGGCATCAGCACCGACACCGCGAAACCGAAGCTCATCGACCGCGCTCGCTTGCGCTGCCCGGAGCTCGATCTCGCCCGACGCGTGGTTGATCCATGAGCGGGTGGTTGTCGACGCCACCCCGAAACGATTCGTACACACGGAGCGCTTCCTCGACGCGGTCTCTTTGACTCAAGCTCACCGGCTCTACGACGGAGGGGACGACCAGCATGTACGACTGGTTGTCTTCCGTCTCCCGAGAGTGCGTCCCGAAGAGCGCCCCGATGAACGGAATGAGGGCAAGCCCTGGAATGCCGTCCTTCCTGCGCCGCTCGGTTCGGGCGCGAATTCCTGCCAAGGAGACCGACTGACCCAGCTCGAGATTCACCAAGGTCTCGACGTGCGAGGTGATTCGGCCCGGGATTCCTTTTGCGCCCTTCTCTGCGTCGAGATCGGAAACGTCGGCGACGATTTCGAGCTCGATGCGGCCGGTCTTTGCGTCGTACTTCGGAAGGACACTGACCTTCGTCCCGAATTCGATCGCCTCCACGTTGACCGTCAGATTGTTCTGGACTTGAACGTTGAACTCGCCTCCAGAGGTGAACACGGCTTCGGTGCCGTTCGCGGTAACCAAGGTGGCCTGCCGATACATCTTCGCCCAGCCCTTGGCCTGGGCGAGGTCGAAGCTGGGCAAGAAAGTCTGCGGCAAGATCTGAAATGCACTCTGCGTGGCTTGACCGCTGCCGCCCGTGATCGCGATTGCGGCCTCAGAAGGGCCGATCGTGCTTCCGATGTTCCCGGGCCAGTTGAGTCCGATCTGATGGCCGTACCGGTCCTGGATGAGGACGAAGTACAGGTCCAAGCGAATGTTTTCTCTCCCTCCGAAGCCTTTGACGGCGTCTGCAGCAATCACCTGAATCGTGTAGTGGATCTGACTTCCGTCGCTCTTGATCAAAAGCAGCGACGTCATTCCCTCTTCCTTTCCGACGATCACGAATCGACTCTGGTCACGCGTCACCCGGATGTCGGCGAAGCCTGGCGCACCCTCCGAGTAGCTCTTGATTCCCCGTGCCGACAAGCTCTTCTGTTCACCAACCCGCAAGACGATCGTACGGGCCGGCTCTACTTCCGCCGAAGCCCTCCCCTCGGCCACAAATGCGAGGAGCATCAGGGCAGCCAGAGCCCAGCTCTTGGTCGCGCACGTCATGCTAGTTCACCCTCTCGATCTGCAAGCGCCGTTGGCGTCGTGCGCGCTTGTCTTGCTCGAGGACATCGCTGTCGTCGGTCTCTGCGAGACCTTCGTTGATCTCTAGATCGTCTTCGTTACGCAAAACGAGGCTCAAGGTTGCATCGCGCCGTGCCTGAGCGAGCAGGCTTGCCTGGTCGATGGTGAGGAGCAGCGTGACTGAGTCCGGACGAAGCGCTGAGCTTTGCTGATGGACGGCGTCAAAGCTGTCTCCGACCGCGAGCACGAGAACGTTTTGCAGTAGTGGGACCGTGACGACTCTCGCCTCTGAACCTGGTTTTTCCTTGGTGAGCAGGACGTCCACCCGATCGCCAGGGCGCATCAGGTCTCCGAACGAGCGTCTCGAAGCCCCGTTGATGCTCATTGCGCGCATCCCTTTTGGAATCCGGCTCGACAATGAGCTTCGGTCGTGCGGTGTGGTGGCCAGATCGGTCCAGATCAGTGTCTGATTTGCCTCCAAGGCAATCGATGAGCGGACGCCCAAGACCCGGGGGAGCTCCGTCGCGAGAACTTGCCGTTCGTCGACGTAACTCTCCGGCAAGGTCCGCACCAGGAGCATCTCTTCGGTGAGAGGAACGCCCGCCGCGACGTCTTGCCGGGTGGCGAGTAATGCAACGGGTTCGCCTCCGGTCGCTTCACGCTGAAATTGCCGGACGTAAACGCCGAGGAGCACGAAGCCGAATGCGGCGACGGTGACTGATGCGATGATAGCGGTTCGATTCATAGGACTGGTCCCACAGTCATGACGGTTCCGAAGAGAGAATGGAGAGTACGGTTTCGGATGCGCCGCCTGGATGAGCCAGAACAGTGACCATTCGATTTCCCTGCTCCGCCGAGAGCATGTGAACCCCATCGATTGCTATCGACTCGGAAGGGTGACGCTCGATGAGCGCCCAGCCTTGCTTGGGAAGCTCGGTTCGATAGAACGACTCGAGCTGGGCTACCGATCGGTCGCGCACTCGGTACACGACGACGCCGCTCGGTTGCTCAGCTTCCCAGGCCGACAAGACGCGCTGCGAACCGGCGGGGCGAGGCACTCCGAGAAGGTCGCTCCCGCCACCGTCTGCACCTGCTGTGGGTAACATCCCAAAGAGATTGAAGGCCGAGTCTGCCCACATCGTGAGAAGAAACGTCTGCTCCCCAGACCCGTTGGGGATGCGATGCGCACGTGCGTATCGAAGCGCCCCCAGCGCAGCCAAATCGCCCGTCTCGGAAAAGCGAACAAGTCGTTCGGAAAGCGAGCGCAGGTCTCGAGGCCCATCGCCCATGTCCAGGCATGCGACATATCCGTCGGCGGCGTTGCGAGCGGCCTGCATCGAGAGCTGCTCGATGAATCCGGCATGAGGACCAGCGCAGACGCTTTCGTAGTGTGCAAGGACCTCATCGAGCGGGGCGGCGATCGTTTGCGTCCGAAACGAAACACGGGCTCCGTTCAGTTGAAGCGCCCGCACAGCCGATGCTGCGACGCCAGGATAGGCCATGGGCTCGGCGCTGGGGGCCCAAGGAACCTCGGCCGTATCGGCGTGAACGGACCGAAGAGCAAGCGCCGCTGCAAGTGCCACGGGGACCGTCAGAAACAGTCCGAGCCTGATGCAAGGCGCGATTCTATCTACAAACTTCACGTGCATACTCCGTCGTTCCAAGTCCTGTTCGGCAAGCGTGCTCGAGAACATTGCCCCCGCCCTCGGCGTCCCTGGAGGTCGTGTTGCAAAGAAGGGTGGTCACTCCGTGCTGGGACCCGATCTCCGAGCGCACCGTCGTGGGCATCCGGGCCTCCGCGAGGCCGACTCCCTTGGTGGCCTTTCCGAGAAAGAAGCGGCCTAGGTTGCCGAGAAAGGAGTCCAATGAGAAGCGACCGTCCTGCACCGCGAGCAGGTCATCAAGACCGCCAGCGCGAATCTCGCTTGCGATGCGCCCGCAGTCTCCAGTCCTGCAGCTCTGTGCGGGGCATTCGCCCGAGTCGGCTTGCAACCAAGCTAGGCGCCTCGCCTGAGACTTGGCCTCGAGCTTCGCTCCGTACATTCCATTGAGGGCCACGACCGCCGCCAGGGCTGCGACGAAGACGGGGAGGCTGATCAGCGCCTCGACCATGGCAGTGCCTTTCTCGTCGCTTAGCAGTTGTTGGATCGACCGAGTCATCGTGTCCTCAATGGGCGGAAACCGCGTTGATGGAGAAATCCCGCGCGACATCACAAAGACCTGCCAGCCCGCTAACCGGGCCTCTTCCGCGGCTGGCTGAGCAGGCGCTGAGAACCCCGTTTGGAATCCAGTCGCGAGAGATCCGAAACCTACGAAGGCGCGCGCGCCATCTCTGTTTCCAGAGCCACTCCGCCTTGTCCTCGGTCCCATCGAAGTAGTACTCGGCCTGTGCGAACGCGAGGCGTCCGACGACGTGAGCCTTGTAGGCGGCATTGCGCCCTTCCGCAGAGCCGCCTTGTGCGATGCGAATACCCCGTTCGGCGTGCTGCCAATGATTGTCGTGAGGGTCCCTGCCGATGCTGTATGCGCGGTACTGGAACTCCTCGTGCCCCAACCACAGGACGGTACCGTCGCCGCGATTGTGCACGACGCGCCGTGGAGGCTCGACGACGTCATCGGCGCATGTCCTGCGTTTGCCCAGCCGCAGGGCCTGACCGACGACGCCACCGAGAAACTCGAGAAGCCACTTGGGAACCTTCGAGCTCACATTGCTCAATCGCCTGCTCAGGCCGTCGGCAACCCGGTCGCAGAGGGTCCCGATCTCATCCTCCTCGATGGGCAGGCCTCGTCCACCGTTGGGGAGCCGCGAACCAAGCAGAGGAACGACGAAACCGGCAGCGACCGGGGGGTCAAAAGCATCTTGGAAGGCCATCGCATCGATGGCCCGAGCTTGCGCCAGCAAGGGGTAGCCGCGCTGGACAGCGTGGTGGGCCACATCCAGGGCGTCGTGGGCGATCCGCACGAACTGCTCGACCGCGTCGCCTACCCTTTCGACGGTGCTCTCGACTGGGGTGAGCACGGCGATGAGCGCAGAGGCTTTCGCGGCAAGGACCACCGTGGCAACCAGCCCGGACAGAACCCCGATGACGATCTCGAGGAGAACTTCGACACTACGGATGACCAGCAAGATGCCGGCGGTGACAGCCATCACGACATTGAGAAGGGCGTGCAGGTTCATCCCCTTGGCGCCCATGACCGAGGCGGCGTGCGCGCCGGCGTCGGCGCCATCCTGCATGATGCGCCGGTAGATGACGGCATCCCCGACACCCAAGATGTAATAAAGAGCCCCGATGAGCAGCAGCGCCATGAAGAGGGACATGAGCATCATCGCGCCACCCGTGTCTTCGATAAGGCCGGCCCGCCTCGGGGACATCAGGAACCCCTCGGTCGATACGCGTATGGCGCGTCATGGATTAGGAGCGTCGTTTCGTGCTGGAGCCCCCGGAAGCGACCACCGACGAAGCTCTGCGCGAACGGGAAGAACGCTTCGCCGAGGTCTTCCTTGCCCTCGATGTCGGCGAATCCCTGACAGAGAATCTTTCGCGCGAGGGGCACCGTGCACTGATAGGCGTAGGTCACTCGAACGGTGATCTCCGGCCCCGTGGCTTCGCCACCCTGGAGCCCTGGAAACGTCACCGCGAGCGCAAAGGGTTGATAGTAGAGCGCGCTCAGCAGCTTCCGCTCGCTTTGAATCGCCTTGCCGATGCTCGGCTGAGCATCGCGACCCACATCGACAGGCGCCAGGGGCATCAGTGGGATGTGCGCTGCCAGTCGAATGGTGTTGAGACGCGACCTGCCGAGGTTCAGCACGGTGTCTTCGGACAGGGCCCTGAGGACCCCATCGGCGCTTGGCCTCTCGCGCATCACCGCCGCGATCCGACCGAGGACCCTCTCTAGGTCGGACGCGGTGATGGGGTTGCGGTCGACGCTCATCTCCGGCTCGCCTCCGTATTCGTTTGGATCGTCCGGCAAAACCACTACCGCGGCACGCGCGGCCGAGTCAGCCGAGTGCTTCACCATCAGGTTTGCCTGCGCGACGAAGGCGAGCTGAAGCACGCACAAGAAGAACGTCCACATCGGAACAAACGCAATGAGGAGCTCGAGAAATACGACGCCTCGCCTGTCTGCTAGCAGTGAACGAAAAGTCGAAAGCGAGCCAATCATGTTGCGCTCCAGGCAACGCGGAGATGCGGAAATGCGAGGAACCAGGTGGCCAGGAAGACCGGCGCGCCCATGCGAATGGGAGCGGACAGCTCGTCGCATCGCTCCCGGCGGCAGCGAGTTGGAAGCAGGGGGCCGAGGCTCACGCACAGCGCGTTGTGGAGCGTCCCCAGCAAGGCGCCTTTCCAGGCCAACGCCGAGCCAGCAGCAACCATCGCCAGCACGAAAGCCAAGAGCTGGACCTCGACCCCAAGCAGCAAGTCGAAACCGAGAACCCCGCCAAGCGCCGCGAAAAGCTTGACGTCGCCACCCCCCATCGCGCCGCGGCGGAACAGGAGGTACGGCACCAAACCTCCCAGAAACGCAGCCGCAAGACTGTGCAACGCGTACTCGACGCCAAAGGCGAACCCATAAGCCGATGGCGCAACAAGCAGGGCGGGTAGCGTCAGCCAGTTGGGGATCTCGCCTCGCTGCCAATCGCAGAGTGCTGCGATGGCGGCAAGGCAGAGGGCCAGACTCGCGGCGATGGTGACAGCCGTGTTCATCGGACTACCTGCTACTGCACGACGTCAGCGATGTATCCGTCGGCCGCTTCGACCTCGCCTATGAGGGTTTCGCCGAACTGCTGCCAAGCGGCAATGCCCACAACGGCGATCAAGCCGAGGACGATGATGTACTCGACTGTCGTCAAACCGCGCTCGTCACTCAAGAGATACCTGCTGCTTTTCTCGATGTTGCTCATGACTGCCTTCCTCTCTCAGGGAACCGGTAAAAGGATGAAGAGCTTCGTGAGGTAAAACGCCTGCACGAGTGGCACTCCGAGGGCGTAGAGCGCTAGGCCCGCCGCTAGAACGACGATCCCTGTCACCAACGTGTACTCCGCGAACACCACGCACTTTCATCGGCCGGCAGCGATTGGTGTTGCGTCGAATTTGTGGTTTCGAGCGCCAGAGTGTTCCGAAGGCCGCCGCTCTTGTTGGCTGCTCCAACACCAGGCTACGGCTGCACCTCAACGGCACTGGCAAGCTATCATGGCAATCTCGGCCACAGTGGCCGAGATTTGAACACGCCTCGGCCAAGGCCACGCCCGCAACGCGGGAAGGTTCGCGCAACCTGGCGCCGATGTCGCTGTGCGCAGCTCTTGCTCCGGGGCAATTTTGGCGAATAATTACGTATAGACAGGGCAGAGCGCGCCTGCCTAGACTCCCCGCGGACTTACCCTTTTTGGAGACGGGCCGAATGGCAGCAATCAGCGAGAGCGCTCATATCCACGCATCGGTCGACCGAGTGTTCGACTATGTGACCGAGCCGACGAAGCTGCCGGAGTGGCTGCCAAGCATGGTCGAAGTCCACAATGTGATCGGGACCGGCTTAGGGCAGCAGTACGAGTGGACCTACAAGATGGCAGGGATGCTGCTTCGCGGGCAGAGCACGGTGGTTGAGCACGTGCCACGCGAGTGCTCCGTGCACCAGAGCATCGGAACGATTGGCAGCGCTTGGACGCTGACGTTCGAGCCGCGTGACGAAGGGACGACGTTCACTATCGAGGTCGAGTACACCGTCCCCATGCCGGTTTTGGGCAAGCTGGCGGAGCGGCTGGCCGTAAACCGGGACAGGCGCGATCTCGCGCTTGCGTTCGAGAACGTCAAAGAGATGCTCGAAAGCTAACCGCTTAGACACGAAACGCGCGCCCGTTCGCACGCAGCGAACGCCTTAACCACCCGCAAAGACAAGGGTCTGTCGACTATCGAACAGAACAATTGCGTATGGACACTTCCGGACTCGGGTGCTCTCATGATGAGTCGACCCCCGACACGGGATTCGGCTCGCATGAGATATTGGAAGAACAGCACCGTCATCCACGCGCCCATCGACCAGGTGTTTGCGTATGTAGACGACACCCGCACCTTGGGTGATTGGTTTCCAAGCCTCATCGAGGTCCGAAATCTGGTGGGGGCCGGCGCCGGGCACCAGTTCGAATGGACCTACAAGATGGTGGGCGTTCTTCTTACTTCGCAGAGCGTTGTCGTAGAGCACGTTCCAAACGAGTGCGCCACGCATCAGAGCATCGGGATGATCCACAGCACGTTCACTTACTGCGTCGAACCCCATGGGGATGGAACGCTGCTGACCATCGACCTCGCATACAGCATCCCGTTTCCTGTTCTAGGCAAAGTCGCGGAGCACATCACCGAAAGGCGGAACGCGCGCGAGTTCGACTTGGCGCTCATCAACGTCAAAGAGCTGCTGGAAGGCTAGGCGAATCGCTTCTTCGAAGGGGCTTGGGCGGGGCTGCCCATCCTTGCTTGCGGCTTCTAATGTAAAAGTTTCGCAACTTCGAAGAAAATCAGGGCTTTTACCCTCGTCGCAAGAAGAACTAGTCTGGACACGCGCTGATTAATTCGGCTTCATTCTGAATCGACTCCAGCAATGGGGTCCGCTTCGCATGAAATCTTGGAAGAACAGCATCGTCGTCCACGCGCCCCCGCAAGAGGTGTTCGCCTACGTCGATGACGTCACCAACATGCCCGACTGGTTTCCCGGCTTGGTTGAAGTTCGCAATGTGATTGGGAGCGGCGAAGGACAGCAGGAAGACTGGACCTATCAATTGATAGGGTTTCTGCTCCGGGGGCAGGCCACGGTCGTCGAGTATGTTCCCGGCAAATGTGCCGTGCATCAGACCATCGGAATGGGCCACGGCGAAGTTGGATACGCCGTCGAACCCCATGAGGAGGGGACGACGCTGACCCTCGAGGTCCTGTACGAGATCCCGCTTCCCGTCCTCGGAAAGTTTGCGGAGCGCGTCATGGTAAGCCGGAACGCGCGGGAATTCGAATTGGCCCTGGTCAACGCCAAAGAGGTGCTGGAAGGCTAGACGCGCTAATCCTCGGCGCGAACCTGGACTATCGTCGGGCGGTCTTCAGGCATCGGGAGAATCGCGTTCCAACCGGGCGGCAGTACCGGCTGGCTGAACTGGAAGAGGTAGCGAGCGTCCGCCGGCGAGAGATTGATGCAGCCGTGGCTTCGGCGTCGGCCGAAGTCGTCGTGCCAGAAGGCGGCGTGAAAGCCGTAACTGCCTTTGAAGAACTGCACCCAGGGGACATCCTGGATCGAGTAGTTCTTGTCGACGTCCGTGCGTTCGATGTCGTCCATGTCCGAGTATTCGAGCTTCGCCCAGATCTCGAAAGTCCCGAGGGGGGTTTGGGATTGCTTGCTGTTCCGGCCCGTCGAAACCAAGGTCGCGAACATCGGGCGGGGCCCCTCATAGGCGACCAGCACCTGCTGTTCGATGTCGATGTCGATCCAGCGGTCGTTCGGGCCGACGCCCTGTGGCGGCTCGACCAGCATTGCCCGCGCGAGCGCCGCGCTTCGAATCCACCCTCCTCCGCTCAGCTTCGTCCACGCGCCCTTGCTTGATTGCACATGCACGAGGCTGTGTCGTTCGAGCTGCCGCAGGACTCGCCCTTGCGGCTTCTCGTAGATTTTCGCCGGCCGGACGGAGACCCAGCCGAGGTCGAGCGGCTCGCCCGGCGCAAGCCTCACACCATGGAACGCGCTGCCGTCGACGAAGTGAACCGAACCGCGTTCGACCCAGAGGTGTCGGCGCGTGCGAACGAACTCGACGCCCTCGTACACCTGCTCGCCGGTAATCACGATTCCGTAGCCCTTGCCGAGCGCTTCGCTGTAGTCGCTTCTGAAGTAGTCGCTTGGGTGCGCGTAGGCGCGGGTGCCGTCGAAACGCACGAAGGCGTAGCGCTGGGGCAAGCGCGAGCTTCGGCCGCTGAGCTCGTCACGTTTGGGGCCGGGTGGGTCTGGCGATGCTTGGACGTGCGCTTCACAAATGAAGAGCTGGTCCTGGGTCTCGTACCAGACCCCGGTCGAACAACCCGCTCCGAACACCCTGCGCGCGAAACCGAGGCGCGTGCCTGCGCCGACGGTGCCGCGGCGACGCGACTCGCCGTCTGCTGCGAGCATCACCGGGGCGCCATCGTTCACGACTTCAATCGACTTGGCCCAGGAAGGCGCGGGCGCCGCGACCTGCACGGCTTGGGCGTCGGCACAAACCGCGCGCGGCCAAGCGAATGCAAGTGCTGCAATTACCAGAGCTGCGGCCCCACCCATCGCTCCCATCATAGGCGGCTGGGCGGCCCTTGGCTCAATCTTCGTCGCCGGGTTCGTTCGTTTCACCGCGCAAACCGTAGCGTTTTGCCAGCTCGCGGAGGTGGTAGCGGGTGAGCCCGGCGGCCCGGGCGCTTCGGCTGATGTTGTCGCCGTGCTTGTCGAGCACTGCCTTGAGGTACTGCGCCTCGAAGGCGTCGACGATCCGCTGCTTGGCGTCTTTGAAAGGGATCTCATTGTCGACGAACTGCTCTGCGGTGCCGCCCGGAAACACCATCGGCGGGGTCTTCTGAGAAGCCGGCATCAGGTCGTGCATGCCGAGCTCGGGTCCATCGGCGAGGGACACCGCACGCTCGATGGTGTTCTTGAGCTCGCGAACGTTGCCAGGCCAGGGATAGGCCTGAAGCTTGGTCATCGCGTCGGCGGTGATGGTGAAGTCCGCGGCGTCGCCCTGCCCACCGCGCTTCGCCGACTCTTCGAGAAACTGCCCGACGAGCCCGGGGATGTCCTCGACGCGTTCGCGCAGCGGCGGCAAGTCGACCTGCACGACGCTCAGGCGGTAGTAGAGGTCTTCGCGAAACGTGCCGTCGTTGACCATCTGCCGAAGGTCGCGGTTGGTTGCGGCAATGACCCGCACGTCGACTGGAATCATCCGCGTGCCACCCACACGCTGCACTTCGCGCGTCTCGAGCACGCGCAGCAGCTTCGGCTGAAGGCTGATGTCGAGCTCACCGATTTCGTCGAGGAACAGGGTGCCGCCGTCGGCGACTTCGAAGCAGCCCTGCTTGCGGTCGGCGGCACCGGTGAACGAGCCACGCTCGTGGCCGAACAAGATGCTTTCGATGAGATTGGCTGGAATTGCGCTGCAATCCTGAACGACGAGTGGGCGCTGCGCCCGCTTCGAAGCCCGGTGAATCGCCCTGGCCACGAGCTCTTTGCCGGTACCCGTCTCGCCACGAACGAGGACGGTCAGGTCGGATGCGGCCACCTTCTCGAGGACAGCGAAGATCTCGCGCATGCGAACGCCGTGGCCGATGAGGTCGTAGAACTTCTCGCGCCGGCTGAGGTCGATTTCAATGGTGCCCGGGCCGTGCTCGAAGCGGATGACGGTCAGTCCGATGCGCAGGGGCATTCCGGGTTCGAGCCATGCCTCGCGAACGCGAACACCTGCAACCCATGTTCCGTTGGCCGAGCCCAGGTCCCGCAAGAGGAAGCCGTTCTCCTTGGCGATGATTTCGCAGTGCGTGCCGCTCACCGCATTGTCGCTGAGCGTCAGGTCACAGATGACGCTCCGTCCGATGGTCATGCGCTCGCTTGCGATGTCGAGCCGCTTTCCCTTCTCAGGTCCGTCCTCGACGACCAACCTGCTCTTGCGAAGCTTCCGCTTGGTGACTTTGCGCTTGACGAGCTCCTTGCTGAGCCCCGGGTCGTCGTTCACTCGCCGTCCTTTCGAAGCGCCTCGATGGCCGCCGCGTAGTCGCCCTGGTTGAAGACGGCGCTGCCAGCAACGATGACGTCGGCGCCAGCTTCGATGACTTGGCGCGCGACACCTGGCTTCACGCCGCCGTCGACTTCGAGGTCGATGTCGAGGCCGGACCGGTCAATCATCGCGCGAATCTGCGCGAGCTTGTCATTCGCGGACGGGATGAAGCTCTGGCCGCCAAAGCCCGGGTTGACGCTCATGACCAGGATCAGGTCGACGTCGGGCAGCACGTATCGTAGGCAATCGGGAGGGGTATGGGGGTTGAACGAGACACCCGCGCGTTTTCCGAGAGCGCGGATCTGCTGCAGCGTCCGATGCAGATGCGTGCAGGCCTCCGCATGGACCGTGATGACGTCGGCGCCAGCGTCCGCAAACGACTGAACATATTTCTCCGGTTCGACAATCATGAGGTGAACGTCGACCGGGTTTTTCGTCGCAGCTCGGATGGCTTTGACGACAGGGGGGCCAATCGTGATGTTCGGCACAAAACGGCCGTCCATGACATCGACGTGGATCCAGTCGGCTCCCGCCTCGTCCACGGCCTGGACTTCAGCCTGCAGAAGGCCAAAATCAGCCGAAAGAACGGACGGGGCGATTCGAAGGGGCTTTGGTGACCGGGGCACGGCAGCAGTCAAGCGCCGCAGGGGCACCCTGTCAATGGCATCCGTTCCTTGACCCGGATAGCGCCCGCAAACGACAATGGAAAAACGCCTTAAGGGGAGGGCAGACGAGCTGAGATGACCGATCAGAGATACAACCTGATCGAAAGACTTGAAGCCGGTGGGATGGCCGAGGTCTTCCTCGCGGAAGCCACGAGCGTTCAAGGTTTCAAGAAACGCGTCGCTATCAAGCGCGTGCTGCCGCATCTCGCCTCGCACGCGAACTTCATTGGGATGTTTCTCGACGAGGCGCGGCTTGGCGCGCGCCTGACGCACGCAAACATCGTCAGCGTTTTCGACATCGGCAAGTCCGACAACAGCTTCTTCATCGTGATGGAGTTCGTCGACGGCACGAACCTGAAGAAAATCATCGAGACGCTGCGGCTCAAGCGCAAACCCTTCCCTCTCAAGGACGTCATCTACATCGCGATGGAAGCCTGCCGCGGGCTGAGCTACGCGCACGAGCTTCTCGACGACGACGGAAACCTGGTCGAGCTCGTTCACCGGGACGTGTCGCCGCCGAACATCCTGATAAGCAAGCGCGGCGAGGTGAAGGTCACCGATTTCGGCCTGGCCAAGGCGCGAACGCAGCTAGAGCGAACCGACCCTGGCGTGGTGAAGGGGAAATTCAGCTACCTGTCCCCCGAGGTGGCCAATGGGCAGCCTGTCGACGCCCGGGCCGACATCTTCGCGCTCGGCGTTTGCATCTGGGAGATGCTCTCGGGGCGGCGTTTGTTTCTCGGCGAGACCGACTACGACACCGTCCAGGCCGTCTCGAACGCCGACGTCCCGAGCCTGGTCGGCGACCACCCCGAGGTAGACCCGCAGTTCGAGATGCTGCTTCTCCAGTCGCTGGCCAGGGACCCCGCCCAGCGTTTCCAGTCGGCACGCGAGTTCGGCGACTCGCTGGCAAGCTATCTCTTTCACCATCAGATGAAGGTGACCTCGTACGACATCGCCAACCTGGTCAAAGCCGCGCTCGAGCGTCAGAAGTCGGTGCCGCCGCAGCCCATGCAGATTGACGGCATGATTCAAGAAGAGCTCGGCCGGTTCACCTCGCTCGACAGCTCGGTCAGCATCCCCGCCGACCCATCGAAACCGTTTAGGCTCAGCCCGGACGACGAAGGCGCGCGCCCGCTGGTCGCATCCGACTTCGTCGACCCGAGCAACTGGTTCGCCGGTGATTCGGAGGTCGAGACGGCGATTGAGAACGTGCGCAGCAGCGCGCCGCCTGGCGCTACGATGGGTTGGTTCGAATCGAAGGACGACAAGCTGAAGGCCGGAGGACGAGCGAGGGTGCCTATGGGGCCATCGCTCCTGCCGTCGCCTCGCAGCAAGAGCGAAGAAGGCGGCCCCGTGATGACGTTTCGCGCGCCGGGCGCGACTCCTATTTCGATTGCGGATCCCAAGTCGCGCAAGCCCGACGAACAGAAGAAGAACAAAGGCGCCGGCACCAAGAAGCCTGGCGGCTCCAAGCTGGCCCTGATTGTCGCCGCGGTCGTCGCGCTAGCTGCGCTCAGTGTTGCCGTCGGCTGGTTTCTGACGAAGTAGGCCGGCGCCTGGCCTTGGCCCGAACGCCGCGGCTCAGTTGGCGCAGGCGTTGGTAGTCCTGAAGCGGCATGGCTTTCTCGCCAAAGCGGGCGGCGAGATACGCGTCGGTGACCTCTCGAACATCATCGGCCGCGGCGAAGCCCGATTCGCCGAGCTCCTTGGCGTGCTCGATCGGTGTGACATCCGGCGGGCGCGCTTGCCCCGCGCTTCGAAGACTGCTCTCGAGCGAAAGATAGAGACGAACGGCGCGGTCGCGGTTGGGGTCGAGCTGCCGCCCTGCGCGGGTCTGGCGCCGGCGCTTTTGACGCCATCGAACCAACACGGCCCCTACGCCGAAAATGCTCATGATGGCGATGAACCAGCGCCAGTCGGGACGGAATGGAATCGGTCCGAACTGGTCCGCGCTCGCGGAGCTCCCATCCGCCTTGAGCTGCGCGCCTCGCCGATCGCCTCCGAGGGATCGGTACCATGCGGCTAGGCCTTGCAGAGCTTTGGCCTGGTCACGGATGTTGTACTCGACGACGTACTCGGCCCAGCGCACGCGCATCGCATCGAGCATCTGTCGCATCTTCACGGCGAAGCCGGATGGCGCGGCGAAAACCTGACCGGAGGCCGGTGTCGGGTCGAACGTCAGCCAGCGGCCGTCGATGAACACCTCCACCCAGCTGTGCGCGTGACCGTTGCGGACGGCGTAATAGTCGCCGTACGGATTGTAGTCCGCGCCGAGAAAGCCGGTGACGTTGCGCGCCGGCAGTCCGAGGGAGCGCATCATGATGGCCATCGCCGTGGAGAAGTATTCGCAGTGACCCGCCTTGGCTTCGAACAAAAAGACGTGAAGCGGGTCCTTTCCTTCGGTGTCGGGCTGCTCGAGCGTGTAGCGGTACTTGCCCCCACCGCGCAGGTATCGTTCGACCGACTGGGCTTGGGCGTAGGGGTTGAAGGCCTCATTGGTGACATTTCGCGCCAGCTCCTCAACGCGCTCGTAGCCGGCCGGAACCTCGAGGTAGCGCCGACGGAGCGCCTCCGGGATGCTCTCCCGAAAACCGCGCGACCTCGCCTTGGCGAAGGCCTTGTAGGTCAGCGGGCCTTCGCTCCGGCCTTCGTAACGAATGTCGAGTCCGGGCGCCTCTGTGATGCGCCGATAGCGATTGCGCCCTGAACGAAGCACGGGCGGCACCTGAAGGGACACCGTCCCCTCGGGCAGGAACAAGACGGCCTCATTCATTGGGTCGAGAATGATTTCGTATTGCCGGTCTTCCGCCTTCTGAGGACGGAAGACGATGTACTCGTCTTGGAGGCGCCTCAGCTCTTCTCGGGCAGTCTGGGTGCGCGACCAGCGTCCCTCGCTGTACTGGTCGAACGAGGTGCCACGGAGGCGAAGGTCGAGCGAACGCGGCGGCGGGTCGGGGCGGTTACGGGGCTTGATCCGCATGACCACGGTCGGGTCGTCGCGAATCGTGCCGAAGCCGCCGAGCTCGACGTCATCTCCAAAACCGGCCACCGCCTGTGTACGCACGCCCAGGTTCGACAGGTAGCCAAAGCCAACGCGCGGGAACGCGAAGAACATGGCGGCAGTCAGGACGAAGAGCGGCACCGCCAAAAGCGTCGTCCCCGCAAAGAACGCGGGCGTCGCAACTGTCTTGCTCTGGAGCTCGCCACGGAGCATCGGGCTTTGTGCGCCGTGCTGAGTCTCGAGCTCTTTTCGAAGGTGCGTGAGCGCGAGCATCCAGGGCATGACGAGGACGAAGCCAAAGAAGACGACGGCGAAGTCCAGGCCCGTCGAGAACACGGTGCCTGCGATCAGGTGCAAAAAGCCGAGGATGGCGATCTGCTGGTAGTCTGCTGCGGTCTTTCGGTGTGAAAGGCGGGAGATTTGGAGGAAGGCGGCGTACTGCACACCCACCGACAGCAGCGGCTCCCCGGCCGCCGCCCGCGCAATCTGAATGAAGAGCACCACGACGGCGGCAATGTTCCAGAAACGCGAGTAGCCCGGGCGGTCGATGAGCGGCGGCTCCGCAAACCAGCTCGCCGCAAAACCCACGACGACCAGAGCCGCCTCGACAGGACTGAACGTGGTGCCGAGCAAGAGCGCGCTCAGGCCAAGGGCGGCGAAGAGGTAGGTGACCAACTTGTGGGCGAAACCAAACCTCATGCCGCGCGCCTCTTCTTTTTCGGGCTGCGGCCGGAGGCCTTGGCGCGAGCGGGCTGAAGCAGCGCGAGGAAGTGCCAGATTGGGTCGGGCGGCGTGCCACCGGGGACCAGTGGTGAAACGCTGTCGCTCGACTGAACCTGCACCGAAACGCCCTGGACCAGGTATACCGAAACCAGGGTTGCAGTCTCGGAAATCGAAGTTTCGAAACGCGCGCGCCAGTCGGTTTCGTCATCGATGTTGGACGGTAGAACGTTGTCTACGCTCAGCGTGACCAGCGCACTGGACTCCTGCTCGTGCTCACGGACGACCAGCTCGCCGCGGCTTGCTGTCCGCTTCCAGTGGATGTCCCGGGCCTCGTCGCCCTCTCGATAGAAACGCACGCTGCCTGCGAATTCGCTGCCGCGTCCGGTCTGGTGAATCGGCGCGGCTTCCCCTTGCATGGGGCGCAGAGACGGGGTGGCGACGTGCTCGAGCAGCTCCGGATAGACGACAATCTCATCGGGCAGGAAGATGGTGTAGCCCTTTTCGATGAGGCCGAATGGATATCTGGTGAGGACCCGCATGGTGCCTAGCTCGAACAGCCCTCTGCGCGGTGCATCGAATCGATAGCTCCCAATTTCTTTCTTTCCTGGTTCGATACGTACGAAACGCGCGGCTTCGGTGTCCAGACCGTCCAGCTCGTCGATGGTTTCGACCGAGACGCTCGAGAGCCAGCGCTTCTCGTTGAGCACGGCGATGTCTATCAGAGAACGCCGACCAGCAAAGAGGCGCTCGGGCAGCTGGCGTTTGATTTGCAGCTTCCAAAGGGCGAGGTCGCTGAGGACACCGCTCACCAGGAGCAGGCTGAGGAGCAAGCCGAGAACCAAGTAGAGAAGATTGTTCGCCGTGTTCACGGCAGCGAGGCCGACACCGACGGTCACGAAGAGGAACGCCCTACCCTCGCGCGTCAGTCGAAACTTCCGCCTACTCCGCTTTCGCCGAAAGATCCGCATCGACCGGCCCGATCAGAGAGGGACCGACACGATGGTGAGCAGCTCGCGAATCACGCGCTGTGCATCGTCACGAACGGCGGCTCCGCCCATTCCACCGCTGACCTTCACACGGTGCGCCAAGACGGGGCCCGCGAGCGCTTTGACGTCGTCGGGCAGGACGAACGAACGACCTTCGACTAGCGCCCTCGCCCGCGCCGCGCGCTCGAAACCGAGTGCGCCTCGGGTGGACACGCCGACCGAGAGAAGAGGCGTATTGCGGGTGGCGATGACGATTCTGTGCAGGTAGTCGAGGACCGAGTCGTCGACGCGCACCAAGTCGATGGCCTGCTGTACGTGCCGAAGCTCGCTTGCGCTCATCGCGGGGCTGAGTTGCCCAACAGGGTCTGCGCCGCGGCGATTGAGCACCTCCCGCTCGACTCCGGGCGGCGGGTAGCCCACGCTGAGCCGCACGAGAAATCGGTCGAGCTGTGACTCCGGCAGTGGGTAGGTTCCGTAGAACTCCTGCGGGTTCTGCGTGGCCACCACGAAGAATGGCTCTTCGAGGCTGTACGTCTCACCGTCAATCGATACTTGCCGCTCGTCCATCGCCTCGAGGAGCGCGCTCTGCGTCTTGGGCGTCGTGCGGTTGACCTCGTCGGCGAGCAGAACCTGCGTGAAGATCGGACCGGGCCGAAACTCGAAAGTGCTCTTGGACTGATTGAACACGTTGCCGCCGAGGACGTCGGTCGGCATCAAATCCGAAGTACATTGAAGGCGGCGAAACGTCACGCCGACCGATGCGGCCAGAGCCCGCGCCAGCGTTGTCTTCCCGACACCGGGTACGTCCTCGAGCAGCAGATGCCCTCGCGCCAGAAGCGAGACCACAGCAAGCTTGATGACCTCTTCTTTGCCCCGAACCACCAGCGCAATGTTCTGAACGAGGCGCTGAGATAGTTGGGTCGCGTTCTCCGAAATGTGCGCGACGCTTGGTTGAGCCACCTAAGGAGCCTACCACACCCAACGTTGTGGGTAAAATATTACAATACGACTGACCACCGGGTCGCTCTTCCCCTTTTTGTCCACAGTGGTTCTATCAGCCAATGTGCCTGCTATTCCGGGGACTTGGAATCTGAATGTGCCTCCGAGTCCACAGTGGGCGCTGTGGAGAGGATGGAATCAGGGTCTTCGAAGAGAAAGGCCTCGATCTCGGCTCGCTTGGCGTGTGCATCTCGCCGGCCCATCTCGATGAGGGTCTGCGCGAAGCCGCCGTCGAACAAGAGGTAGCTCGCCAAATCCGCGTCCGCCCCGGCGCCGACATCGAGCATGCTGATGAAGGCTCGCCCGAGACTCTTCCCAAAACGAACACGATTAGAAGCCAGGTATTCGGAGGCAACCTGTCCGATGTCGATACTGGGCCGCAGGACCAATGAGCTCAGCAAGCGCCGTTGCGCCAAGGCGCCACGGGCCTTCCCGGCCTCGTTGATCCGGTCGAGAAACTCAGGACCGTACGCGCGCACGCCATCTCGAAGGAAGTCGTTGATGCGCTGAACCTCGAGGAGGTCGGTGTTGACGTGATCGAGAAGAAAAGCGTTGAGCACCTTGCCGAGCATGTACGTCGCGCCCGGGTACTTGCCGTCTTGAACCGCGCGCGCGCCGGGCGGGTGCGGAGTTGAAAGCCCAATGACCAGCAAGCGGTTCATGCCTAGATGAACCGAAGGCCCCATCGGCGTGTTGAGGCGAAGGCCGCCGTCGCAATGGATCTCGTCGCCAATTTCGACGGGCGGAAAGATCAGCGGAATCGCTGCCGAAGCGAGCACGTGGTGCTGGCCGATCCGAGCCCGGCGGACTAAGGCGTGCAGGCCCAAACTATCAGGAATTCCAACGCCAGGAGCCGAATCGACGAAGATCACGGGCTGCCCGGTGCCCACGTGTGTCGTGCTCACCGTGAGCGCTCGAAGCGCGCCACTGCGGATGTTCTGCCGGAGCCGTCGCCAGCGAACGTTTCTGCCGACGAGAGCCGATAGCGGGGCGGGGTCGAAGACGCCCCGCGCCTGACCGGAGCCGCCGAGAAGCACGCGATAGAGACCTGCGGCCTGGCGAAGACCAAAGCCGAGGACGTGAGGCAGCTCGAGCTCGGTCCAAATGGAGACGAGCTGTTTCACCGCGCTTGGCACGTCGCCGATTGCAGAAGCGACGAAGGCGCCGTTGACCGCGCCGACGCTCGTCCCCGAGATCAGGTCGACCTTGGGCCCGGTCCCCCTGGCGTCGACGAACTCGCTGAAGATGTATTGGAGGACGCCAACCTCGTACGCTCCTCGCGCACCACCTCCCGACAGTATCAAGCCAAGTCCAGCCACTATGCTTCCTCGTCTTTCAAGGGTATCAGCCGAAGCGCCTTGTCGCAGGATTCCTCGCTCGGAAGCAGGCGGCGAATCTCTGGAGGGAGCCAAATGTCCCCGTGAGGCAAGCGGCGGAGCGCGCCGAGCAGCACCTCGGCTCTTCGCCAGGGTGGGGCGCTCGGCGAAACATAGAGCAGCATCTCGCCCCGGACGCGGCAAAGGCCTCCGTCGACATGCGCCTCCTCGGGGAGCTCCTCTTCCCGAAGGCCTATCCCCAGGCGCGTCAAAGCTCGTTCCAAGGCCTCGAGCTGCAGCGCTAGTTCCACGCCTCTAGGGTGCCGCCGAGCGCGGCCCCCCGCAATCTGGTCGTTTCGGCAAGCGATTTGGTAAGATGATTGGACTTTGATTCGCCTAGCAAAACCATGGATCGGCGAGGACGAGCGTCGCGCTGTCGCCGCAGTTCTCGAGTCTGGACAACTGGTGCAGGGGGCCCTGGTCGAGCGCTTCGAGCAGGCGGTCGCGGCACTGCTCGGTCGCCGGCACGCCGTCGCCGTGTCGAGTGGCACCTCTGCGCTACAGCTCGCGCTCAAGACGCTGCAAGTGGGTGCCGGTGACGAGGTGATCTGCCCAGCGCTGAGCTGGCCGAGCCCGGCACATGCGATTCGCCTTTCCGGTGCGAAGGTGAGCTTCGTCGACATCGATCAAGAAGAGTGGAACAGCACCGCCGAAGCGCTTCGCGCCGCACGGACTGGCAAAACCAAGGCGGCGATCGTCATCGACCAGTTCGGCAACCCCGTGCGCGCCCAGGCGATTGCGGAGGCGCTCGGCTCGCTGCCGATCATCGAAGATGCGGCATGCGCCATCGGGAGTCGCTTTGCGGGCGGCCCCTGCGGAAGCCTCGGCATGGTGTCCTGCCTCAGCTTTCACCCGCGAAAGATCTTGACGACAGGCGAGGGCGGGATGTGCCTGACCGACGACGACGACATCGCCGACAAGCTTCGGATGCTTCGCAACCACGGGCAGCTCGGCGGAGCGTTCGTCGTCGCTGCGGGTAACTCCCGCATGACCGAAATGGCGGCAGCCCTGGGGCTCGCGCAACTTCAGCGCCTCGACGAGATCCTAGGACGAAGGCGTGAGCTTGCGGCGCTTTATACCTCGGCCTTGGAAGGGGAGCTCGACCTTCAAAGCACGCCCGCTGGCGCGGAATCGAACTACCAGACCTTCGGCGCCATCCTTCCACAAGGGTTCGACCGCGACTCAGTTCGCCAGAAGCTCCGCAAGCGAGGCGTCGAAGCCGGCCTTTTGTCATTCGCGATTCACAAGCTTGGGAGCTTCACCGGGAGCGACGCTTCGCTGCCGATCAGCGAACACATCGCGGCGCGCGGCATTGCGCTGCCACTCTACCCGCAGATGCGGAACGCGGAAGTCGAGGAAGTCGTGAACCGCCTTCGTGAGGTGCTCCATGGGTGAAGAGCTGGTTCTAGAGGTGAAAGGGCTGCGCAAGACCTTCCACATCGGTTTTTTTCGAAAGCGCGTCGACGCGGTGCAAGGGACGAGCTTCTCCGTCAGGCGGGGCGAGATTTTCGGTCTGCTCGGTCCCAATGGCGCAGGCAAGACGACCACCATCAAGTCGATTCTGCGACTGATCTTCCCGACCGAGGGCGAGATCCGGATCTTCGGTCGCTCGGCCGACGACCGCGAAGCCGCCAAGCGGGTCGGCTACATGCCCGAGAACCCGTACGTCTATCAGTACCTCAAGCCCATCGAGTTCCTCGACCTGTGCGGGCGGCTCGTCGGCATGCCGAAGGACGAGCGCCGCGCTCGCTCCGAAGAAATGATCGACAAGGTGGGCCTCCGGCACGCGGCAGACCGGCCGATTGGCAAGTTCTCCAAGGGCATGATGCAGCGGATCGGACTTGCACAGGCGCTCCTGCACGACCCGGAGCTTCTGGTCCTCGACGAGCCGATGAGCGGCCTCGACCCGATCGGCCGCAAAGAAGTGCGCGACCTCCTGCTCGAACAGCGGGCCCGCGGCAAGACGCTCCTGTTCACAAGCCACATCCTGAGCGACGTGGAGCTGCTCTGCGACCGCGTGGTGATCATGCAGCAGGGCAAGATCACCTCCGAGGGGCAGGTCCACGACCTGTTGGAGTCGGCGGGGCGCCGGGTCGAAATCCGGCTGAGCCGGGCCTCGCAGAAGCTCAAAGATTCGCTCGGCTCCCGGGGGATGATCGTCGACGACGGGGCCGGGCATCTGACCCTGAGAGTGGACGGCCAGAAGGCGGTCGACGAGATCCTCCGAATCTCGAGCGCGGCGGGCGCCAGGCTGGACGCCCTGGTACCTGAGCGGCAATCGCTGGAGAACCTGTTCTTGAAAGACGCGAGCCGGTGAGCCGCCCACTTGCTCCGCAATCGCGTGTTCCTTAGAGGTAAGGCATGACCGTCAAGAGGGTTTCACCGCAAGAGGCCGACGCGCTCGTCAAAGAGGATGGCTACGTCTACCTCGACGTTCGCTCGATCCCGGAGTTCGAAGCAGGGCACACGCCCGGCGCTTACAACATCCCACTGTTGCACGCGACTCCGACCGGTATGCGTCCCAACGGAGACTTCATGTCGGTGGTAGCCGCCGTCTTTGCGAAGGACAGCAAGCTCGTGCTCGGCTGTCGCTCCGGCAACCGCTCCTTGCGCGCCGCGGAGGCACTGCTCGCCGCAGGCTTTGAGCAGGTGGTCGACCAGCGGGCCGGCCACGAGGGGGCACGGGACGCCTTCGGCCAGCTGCAGGAGCCTGGCTGGCACGGCGCCGGCCTCGAAGTCGCGAGCGAGGCTCACCCAGAGCGAACCTACGAAGCCTTGCTCGGGCGTCGCGGCGGCTAGCCGAACATGCTCGCCCAGAGCAGCCCAGGGAGCCTGGCCAGGGACGGGTCGGCGTTGAAGTAGGTGAGCCTCGGACCGACCGCGACCGCCCTGTCGTTGTCGACAAACCAGGCGGGCCTAGGGAAGACACGAAACGGCCCCCGGAGCACCGACTTCTGCGGCCGGTCGAACATGAACGTGTTGTGCACGACGCCCTGTCCCGATCGAATGTCCTTGCGCTCGTGTCCCGGGAACGCGCCCCAGGTGGGCGTCACCAGGCCGTAGACCAGGCCCGACCAGTGATTCACCGCAATGGCGCCGTAGCGGAGATTGGCAATCCCGCGCTCGACCGCGTCTGCAACGGCCGGGTCCTTCAGCGACTTGGGGTGGACGAAGATGCTGCAAGCCAGCGTGCCCCAAACCCGCTCGTTGCAGAACTCGACCGCCTGGTCGATGTACTCGACAATCGACGACGCCGGGAGCGCGACCTCGCTGGTCTGTCCGCACCAGGACTCGGTGTTGAAGCAGATGTCGTCGGTCTGACTCGGGTCGAGGTGGTGAATCAGCGTCCAGGGTACGTGCCCCTCACCCTTGGCGCCGAACTGTTCGGCGTCGGGATGATGCCCGAGGAACATCTTCTGACGCTCAGCAGCGCCCGGGTAGTACGGCTTCCGCTCGCCGACCTTCCGAAATGCGTTTCGAACTGAAGCCAGCAGCGCGTCGCGCCGGTCCCATTGCTCGTGCTGCACGATGACCCTCGTCGCCGTGCAGTTGAAGCCCGCGTTGTTCACGATGGTCGACGCGAGATTCATCCCATGAAAGTCCAGGTCCTTTTGCGACCAGGGGCCCGGGACGATGATGACGGGGCTCACGTTTCCGAGCTCGCAGCTGACTCGCTTCGGGTTGCGCGCTTCGTCCGCTGCCTTTCTGCGCGCCCCTTC
>Ga0316189_10001126_pt1 | contig 26539 bp, 26 predicted proteins | sample LowCovwburrow_MG_FD_204930 | JGI IMG/M metagenome (GOLD analysis project Ga0316189, IMG submission 204930) | Coastal sediment microbial communities from Maine, United States - Lowes Cove worm burrow | ecosystem: Environmental > Aquatic > Marine > Coastal > Sediment | place: USA: Maine... | reverse complement strand
TCATTCAAAGGCATTCGCAACCTTTTGAAAAGTTTATACACCATTTTGGAACCCACGAATTCATGCCCATGAAATGTCCATCCTATTTTTTTGTGGAATTTTTTTGTTGGAGCCTTGCCGACATCATGTAATAATGCCGCCCAACGTAACCATAAATTATCAGTGGTGGGGGAAATGTTGTCCACTACTTCGAGTGTATGCCAAAAGTTGTCCTTATGGCGTTGCCCCTCTACTTCCTCAATGCCCTCCAAGGCGGTAAGCTCTGGTAGTATATAATCAAGTAATCCAGTCTTATGAAGTAATGAAAACCCAATAGAGGGTTTTTGACATGCCAAGATTTTGTGCAGCTCATCTACAATTCGTTCTTTGGAAACTATTTTGATGCGCTCTTTATTTTCGGTAATTGCCTGTAAGGATCTTAATTCTATCGTGAAATCCAATTGTGTGGCAAAGCGAATAGCGCGCATCATACGTAGCGGGTCATCAGAATAGGTGATACCTGGTTCTAAAGGTGTACGAATAATCTTTTTTTCGAGGTCCTTTAAGCCATCAAAGGGATCCAACAAATCCCCAAAGTTATTTTTGTTAAGGCTAAGGGCCAAGGCATTAATTGTGAAATCCCTACGTTTTTGGTCATCTTGCAAAGAACCATCTTCAACCACAGGTTTTCTGCTATCCCGATCATAACTTTCTTTGCGGGCACCAACAAACTCCAATTCCAGGTCCTTGTGTTTTATCATGGCCGTACCGAAGTTTTTGAAAACTGAGATTTTAGGATTCCCCGGTAAATTCGAAGCTACTTTTTTAGCTAACTCTATTCCACTGCCAACGGCAACTACATCAATATCTTTTGGGATACCTCTTTGCAATAAAAAATCGCGTACAAAACCACCAATTACATAACAGTCTACAGAAAGTTCATCAGCTGCTTTTGTTAGTACGGTAAAAATAGGGTCTTGTAGTGCTTGTTTGTGGTTTTGTTGTGGCATTGTTTGTAAGCATCTCGACTCCGCTCGATGTGACAGAGAATAACATTTATAATTTACTCACGGATTACTTTTACCATACCATCGTTACCTAGTTTGATGATGGAGGAAGGCAATCCATTTTTTTTATCGTGCTGCAAATTTACGATATAGTCAACACCTTTTAAAATAACATCACTTATTTCAGCAAAGCTCCTAGGTGTTGGCTCGCCAGCAATATTGGCAGATGTTGAAATTATGGGCTTTTTGAGTTTATTGATCAAATACTGGCAAAACTTATCCGACGCAACCCTTATGGCCATAGTATTATCCTTGGCAATTGCGTTTTTGGCCAAGGCAACAGGTTTGTCGTAAATAATGGTCGTGGGTTTGGTGGCCAGATCCAAGATATCATAAGCCACTTCGGGCACTTGTTCAATATGTCTTTCTAACATAGCATCATTAGCAACCAGGCAAATCAAAGCTTTGGAATCTTCGCGTTGTTTTAGTCGATAAACTTTTTCTACAGCAACCTCATTGGTTGCATCGCAACCAATTCCCCAAACAGTGTCAGTAGGGTAAAGTATAAGTCCACCCTCCGACAATACCTCAATACAGCTATTTATTTCGGTCGTAAAATCGTTCATGAATCTGAAGGGTTTTTTAGTGTTCTTAAACGCTTTAATTCTTTATATCGGGAATATACGCCCAAAGCATTCAAATAGCAGATCGTTATTCCTTTTCGACCATCCAAGAATCCCAGACGCAATATATAATGATTGAGAAATTTATAAAGTGGTCTAAATATAAAATGATAGAAATAAGGTTTTTTATTTTTTTGATATTCCTCGATTGCCTTCATTTGTCCATATTTGATCATTTTTCCTTTGTAATCTTCATAATCGCTATAGGAATAATGGATCAATTTATTTTTTAATACTCCCGATTCTCCATTTACAATCAAGGTTTCATGAACTATTCGTTCGTCATCAAAATATACTTTGCTTTTTCTGAAAAGTCGATAATTCTTATCGCTTTGCCAACCACTAAAACGAAGCACTTTATTCTTGAACATGAATGTTCTTATAAACATAAAAGCCACAGGTTCCAGCCCTTCTGTATTGACAGTTTTAAGAATTTCGTTTTTTAGGGTATCGGTTAAACGTTCATCAGCATCCATAAATAGCACCCAATCATTAGATGCCTGCTCCATAGCGAATGATTTTTGATCCGTATAGTTTTTGAAGGGGCGTTGAATGAGCTTTACATGAGGGTATTCCTTGATTTTTTCAATGGTGCCATCTGTACTTAAGGAATCAACCACTATAATCTCATCGGCAAAACTTATGTTCTCTAACACGGCATCAATGTTAGCTGCTTCGTTGAATGTAATCAACAATGCCGTAATTTTTCGCTTCTTATTTTTATCCCAAATATCCAAGATGGGTTTGCCAAAAAGGGCATTGATTTTCAATTTTCGGGCAACAAATAATTTTCTGTTTTCAGGCACCCCGTTCTCCACTATGCACCGTTCAACAGCGTTTAACATTCTTTGGGCCGATTGCCCATCTTTATAAGGATGAAACTCCTGATTTATAATTCTTCGTTGTGATTTGTAAGGGTCATTTTCAATATTGTCAAGTACCTTTTCAGTTAGCTTGGAATAGGTCCGTGAATCGTCCCATTGCATGTTTTCTGCAATATTCCTGTAGGATATAACAGGTTTGTCCAACAAAAGAAATTCATAAATCACGGACGAAGTATCACTCACCAAAATATCTGCCTGAAGTAAAAATTTAATAATATTTTTCTCTTCTTGAAAGATGATATTTGGTATTTTTTCTGCAAGTTTTTTATAGGCGATTATCCATTCTTTGACCATGAGGTCATGGAATTTGATAACAATCAGAAATCCGGTTTTAACCGCCAAATTTTCAATTTCCTTAATCAGGAAAGGGGCCGAAGTTAAACTAGGGGAAAAGGTAGGCGCATAAAGTACAAATGTATCTGTATTATGTGCTTTTAGAATTTGGTTTTTTTCCGTATCGAAGGTATTTGTATTTTGGCCATAAACATCCAATTTAGGCCAACCGGTTTCGATTACGTCAAAGTCTTGATGTTTTGATTTTAATTCATTGAATCTTCTAGTGAAATAGGGACCTTGGGTCAAATAAAGATCAAAATAATGTCGAATGTGGAAATGCCCTTTTTTTTCACCGGCGAGACCATGGAATATCTGTACTTTGAGTCCTCTCAGATAATAGGGTACCTCGTTTCCCGGAACAAAAATAACATCACTTTGAAATAATTGTAAGTCTAATATACTCGTGGTAAAATTTTCTTTCTTAAAAGGAAAAACATCCAATAATTTTTTTGTGATATACCAGAGGTATTCATGTGATTCGGTTTGCAATCTATCTCGAATGGGTGCCATAATACCAAATGCATAGGCATTTTGGCAAAAAAGGATGACTTTCATCAGCGGAAGAGGTTATTTGCATTTTCCAAATCTTCCTTAAAATCAACCTCCATACAATCAAAAGCAGAAATATCGACAGCACTGATTTGTAACCCGTCTTTTCCGATTGCCAATTCCAAACCGCGTTCAAAATAATCATTGTCATCACATTCTTCTAATCTAGTGATCAATGATGAAATATCTTTTTTGGCAATAAAATTGATTCCTACAGCTTCACCCAAGCCGTTTTTAACGGTTTTTGAAAGCTGGTCTATATAGTTGTCTTTGAGGGTGTATTTTACTTCTTCGTCGGCGACTTTACTGGTGTTTACAGCCACAAAAGATTGTTCTTTTTTGATAAAAGGGATGAGCTCCTGTAATAATTTAACATCAAAAACAACATCACCATTTAGCCAGAGTACAGACTTGTCTTTGTTCTTCTTTAGTGCCTTGAAGAGACTTTTAGAAGTGTTGGTACGGTCAAAGAAGGGATTATAAATATAAGTTACCTCAGGAAAACGCTCCATGATCAAGTCTTTCTTAAAGCCAACTACAATACTTATGTCATCAATATTAAAGTGTTGGGTAAGATTATCTATTTGCATTCCCATTATGCTTTTACCATTGTTCAATGGGGTTAATGGTTTGGGAAATGGATTGCCCAATCTGGAACCAATACCTGCAGCAAGGATAACAATTTTCATAAGTTGGTGTTGTTTTAAAACTGGCTTTCAGCAAATAAACGAACGCTAGACTGTTATTGCATTAAAATATACTTGCAAAGTTACTTGTTTTATTTATAATTGAAATGTAAAAATAGGTTCTCTACAACATCATCATATGATATATACTCAGTGTTGAATTTTGATTTTGTAGTTTTGCCACCAAGGTATTCAAGATGATATGGTTGATTTAGATTTGAATAAATTACAGGAAGAATTCAAGAATTGGAGAATTGTAGAACATTCCGCAAAAGGTATTGTCCTGGTTTCCAATACGCTTGATAATGAATTTGAGATTCCAAAAATCATAGATTATTTGTATACCCGTGTTCCTGATAAAAAATGGACTATAGATATTGAGGGGTACAAGATAATCGCCAGACCTAATGATAAGGCCAAATACAATAGAATGTATACCTCAGGTTGTTTTGATATCTTCCATTATGGTCATTTGAATATCCTTATAAAATCAAAAGAGCTTTGTGATTATCTGATTGTTGGAGTGTCTACTGATGAGCTTATTGAAAAAGAGAAAGGCAATAGACCGGTCATCCCTTTTCATGAAAGAATAAAGGTAGTACAATCTATAGGTATTGTTGATGAAGTTATTCCCCAAGAGGATAAAGACAAACAGAAAATTGTGGACACCTATAAGATAGATGCTATATCGGTAGGGGATGATTGGCGCGGCAGGTATCCTAAAGTAAGTTGTGCGATGGAGTATTTCCCATACACAGAGAATGTAAGTAGTACTATTTTAAAAGATGCCTTAAAACTAACTTCACAAAAATCTTAGGATAAAGCCCTGTCATCTTTGGCAGTATCCCATTCCTTTACTGGTGTTTGCCAATCCCCATAACGGTAAGTAAGATATTCATCGGTCAATTCAGGGATAGTATAGGGTTTTCCTTTAAAATCCAATGTCTTGAAAGTACCGTAATATTTAAAGGGAACATTCTTCACCTTATTTGCAATTTCCCAATACGTCTTTTCATTCTTGGTGTATTTTATGAAAACATCCAAACAAACCTTACCCTTTACGATGCCAAAGAAACGCTTTGTTCGTATTTTGATCATTCTTAGATCGCCTTTTTTAAAAACGTCTGAATCTTTTTCGAAAACCCGTGTTCGCACCCTATACCCTTTTTTTTTCAAAGTGTTTTGTAACAAGGATAATTTATTGAATTCACTTTCGTGAATAGATATATCCAAATCATTATCCCACGGCAACAATCTTCCTTCACGCCGCAAACCTAAAAGGGTACCACCTTCAAGCCAATAGGTTATATTACAAGATTCGAATATAGTAATCACTTCGGATAACAGCTTCTCTGCTTGTACTAAATTTTTTCCTTCAAGGGTGATGTCGTATGCCATTTGTAGCAAAAATTATTATTCGTAATCTCGGTAATACATACAAACCTACCATTTTAATGGATACAAAAAAATAGATGGAATCAAGTCCGGAAAATTTAAAAAATTTATAAGTGGAGAAAAATTAAGGCATGGTTTTGAAAACCGTTGACCACTGTTCGTCCATTTCCAATCTATGAAGTTCACGATATCGTTCAAGGTCGCATAAAGCGTCAAGGTGACAAATGACCACACCTTTTTTTCCGTCAAGGAAACCAAGTCTTATGATATAGCTATTGAAGAATTTCCACATTGGTTTAAGAAGTAGTAAGGCGTAACTGAATCTTTTATTCTTATTATAGGCTTCTTTTGCTTTCAACCTTCCGTACAACATCATTTTATTTTTGTACACCTCATAATCCTTGTAGCAATAATGAGTAAGTTTATTCTTTAAAATTCCAGTTGTACCTACAATATCCAAAGTTTCGTGTACAATTCGCTTATTTGAGAAGTTCACTTTGCTTTTTCTGAATAGTCTATAATTCTTATCGGTCTGCCAACCACTAAAGCGTAATCGCTCTTTTTGAAACATGAACTTTCTATAAAACCAATACGCTACATGTTTTGGGTTGTTGTTTATTGTTGCCCTTATTTCATTTTGAAGATTTTCCGGTACAACTTCATCAGCATCCAAAAATAACACCCAATCGTTTGTGGCCTGTTTTAAAGTAAAAGATTTCTGGGCTGTAAAATTCTTGAACGGATTCTGGATCACCCTTACTTTTGGATGGTTCAAAAGATATTCGTACGTACCATCTGTACTATAGGAGTCAACCACTATGATCTCATCTGCAAAGGAAATAGATGCTATGCATTTTTCAATATATCCTATTTCATTATAGGTAATTATTAGAGCGGTTATTTTCTCTTTGGTCTGAGGCATAATTCTAAGTTAATCGGTTGGTTAGACCAATTCTTGTTTGTTATTAACAGAAAAATAACTAAAAAAGTATGTTTATAATGAAAAATCTTACAAATTAATTTGAACTTTTTCTAATAAAACTTAACGGGACTTGGTTAATTAAATACCAGATATCACCGTATGTATAAAACAACCGAAATAGAAAAAACCCTACTTGAAAATAGGGTTAATTAGATTGTTCAAAAATAGAAGATGGCAGTTTACACGGCCACGTCATACTCACGTAGCGCATCATTCAGCGAGGTTTTCTTGTTTGTGCTTTCTTTTCTTGTGCCAATGATCAAGGCACAGGGCACTTGGTAATCACCAGCGGGGAACGATTTAGTGTAACTTCCAGGGATGACAACGGACCTTGAAGGTACTAGTCCTTTTCGCTCTACAGGGGAATCTCCGGTAACATCAATAATTTTAGTTGATGCCGTAAGTACGACATTGGCTCCGAGTACGGCTTCTTTTTCAACCCGAACACCTTCAACAACAATACATCTAGATCCTATGAACGCATTGTCCTCAATAATAACAGGGGCAGCTTGTAAAGGTTCGAGAACACCTCCAATACCAACACCACCGCTTAAATGTACGTTTTTTCCAATCTGGGCACAGCTGCCTACTGTAGCCCAAGTGTCTACCATAGTACCTTCATCAACGTAAGCCCCAATATTCACATAGCTTGGCATTAGAATAGTACCTGAAGCAATATAGGCTCCATGTCTGGCTACAGCATGTGGCACAACCCTTATACCTTTCTCCTTATACCCTTTTTTAAGTGGAATTTTGTCGTGATATTCAAAAATACCTGCTTCCAACGTCTCCATTTTTTGAATTGGAAAATAAAGAACAACTCCTTTTTTAACCCATTCATTGATTTGCCAACCATTTTTAGTTGGTTCCGCACAACGTAGTTCGCCAGCATCCAATAAATCAATTACTTTGCGAATGGCATTTTGGGTATTTTGTTCTTTTAATAGTTCCCTATTGTCCCATGCTTTTTCAATGGTCTGTCTAAGTTCGGTCATTTTATTTCTTAAAATTGTGACAAATATAAGGGCTAATGAACTAAATCGTACCGGGTTTTTATACTTATAACAAATTATGGTTTATTTTTGCCAAAAAGTTGAAATTGGGTAGAATTGTGGCATTGGATTATGGGAAAGTACGTACGGGGATAGCTGTAACTGACGAATTACAGCTAATTGCATCCGGACTTACAACCGTGAAGACAGTTGAACTCGTTGAATTTTTGAAAAAGTATGTTTTAGCCGAAAAAGTTGAAAAGTTTGTTGTGGGTGAGCCCAAACAAATGGATTATACACCTTCACAAGCTGAGGAATTAATAAAACCTTTTTTGAAACATTTGAGTAGGACATTCACTGAAATCCCGATTGAAAGGCAAGACGAACGTTTTACATCAAAAATGGCATTTCAATCAATGATTGAAGGCGGAATTAAAAAAAAGCAGCGCAAAAATAAGGCGTTGGTAGATGAGATTAGTGCAACCCTGATTTTACAGGCTTATTTAAATAGAAAATAAATGGTATTACCTATTGTTGCTTATGGAGACCCTGTACTGCGTAAAGTGGGAAAGGAGATTGATAAGGATTCACCCAAGCTTAATGACTTAATTAGCAATATGTGGGAAACTATGTATAATGCCAGTGGCGTAGGTTTGGCGGCACCTCAAATTGGCTTGCCGGTTAGATTGTTTTTGGTTGATGCAACCCCATTTGCAGAAGACGAAGAACTCTCCGAAAAAGAAAGAACTGCACTAGAAGGCTTCAAAAAAGTATTCATCAATTCCAAAATTGAAGCGGAGACTGGCAATGATTGGGTATTTAATGAAGGCTGTCTGAGTATTCCCGATATTCGTGAGGATGTTACCCGCAAGGATACCATCACTATTTCTTATTGGGATGAAAAGTTTCAAAAACACACGGAGACTTTTGACGGCATCTTGGCTCGAATCATACAACATGAATATGACCATATTGAAGGGGTTTTGTTTACAGATAAGCTGTCGTCCCTTAAGAAACGATTATTAAAAGGAAGGTTGAGCAATATATCAAAAGGTAAAATAAATGTTGAATATCGTATGCGTTTTCCCAGCATGAAAAAAGCGAGATAATTTGTCTTATTTATTTGGGTAAATGTATCATCTTTGCGGTTGAAATTTTTTAAGAATGAGTTTAGAGAAAATATTGTCGATTGGAGGTAAACCAGGTCTTTATCAATTATTGACCCAAACCCGTTCAGGCTTTGTAGCTGAATCGTTGTTGGATAAGAAACGGATTACGATTAGTGCGCAAAGTAATGTGAGTGTTCTTTCTGAAATTGCCATTTATACTTTGGAAGAGGAAATTCCTTTGGGCGAAGTTTTCCAAAAAATACAGCTTAAGGAGAAAGGTGGAAGAACTTCAGTAGGACATAAAGATGATAAATTAAAATTGGAAGAATACTTTTTTGAAGTACTGCCTAACTATGATGAAGATCGTGTTTATGTGAGTGATATAAAAAAGGTAATACAATGGTATAACATTCTCCATGATCAGGGAATTACTGAATTTGTTAGTGATTCTGAAGATGCCCAAGAAGAAGAATAACTTAATTTGAAGATATTAAAAAAAGCCCTGATATTAAATTCAGGGCTTTTTTTATTTGATTATTTTGATGTTTCCTTTATAAAATCAGCAACATCTTTTTTGAACTTTTCCAGAGAAGGTTGATGGGTATACATCATATGGCCCGCTTCATAATACTTCATTATGATATTGTCCTTTATTTCCTTTGTCAATCCCATGTGATTGATACTATATTCAACGCCGTAGAATACCGTTGCTATATCATATATGCCATTTAATACCAGAACCTTCATGTTAGGGTCTCTTGTCATAGCTTGAGCCATATCAATTCCCGTGTTTATGGCAGCTTGCGTTCCCCAGCGATTATTGCCTTCATGCGACCAATCCCATTTAAATCCTTCACGACGCCCTGCTGTAATGGTATAAGTGAGCTCTTTGCTTACCTTAAGTGTTCTATGTATATAATCCAAGAATCCTGTTATATAAGCTGGTGAGATAGCCGAACTTTGTGGATCATGGCTTCCTTCTTGCGATAAGAGGTCTTGGTTTATGCCCGTGAACCTAGAATCCAATCGGCCCACGATTTCACCTTTGTCGCGTAAGAATTCAGCAAAAAACTCACTTGCGGTCACTCGCAAATCAGCTTTTAACCAATATGAAGCATCTGTACCGGTATATGAGCCAAGTTTACTTGCAATTTCATTCTTTTCATTTTCAGTGATCTGGTCTCCTTTGAACAAAGCAGGGGTGTATTCATTTTCGGTGAAATTGCGTATCTCATCTAAAAAGGCGTATACATCTTCAGGTTTGTTTTCAACCATATTATGATACCATGCAGTGGCAGCATAAGTCGGGAAATGCACTATATAAGGCAGGTCATCATTGGGTGGGAATAACAATGTTCTGAGGTCAAAAACAGCGGACACCATAATAACCCCGTTCATGGCGATCCCTTGGCCCAAAAGCTTGTTCATGACACCTGCATTTCTGAACGTACCATAACTCTCACCCAATAGATATTTGGGACTATTCATTCTATTATGCTCAATTAAAAACTGGGTAATGAACAACGAAAGACTTCTGATATCTTGGTCTACACCCCAAAAGTCCTTGAATTTTGCCTTGCCTATAGGCACACTCAATCCAGTACCCACGGGATCTATCATAACCAAATCGGCAACATCCAAGATTGAATAATTGTTGTTTGTGATTTTATAAGGGGCAGCTGGAGTTGTAATTGGGTCATTAACAACAATTCTCTTAGGGCCCAAAACGCCCATGTGTAACCAAAAGGAAGATGATCCTGGTCCTCCGTTGTATGCAAAGACGATTGGTCTTTGACGCGAACTGGAAGAACGTTTGTCATCTCCTTTGGCGTAAAAAGTATGTCCCATCAAGGCAATGGGTTTATTATTTTCATCACGAACCTCAAAAGTGCCTGCTTGAGCAGTTAGGAAAATGGTGCTTCCATTTATGTTAACACTCTGCATGGTTTTAGAAATTTCGGCCTTTGGAATTGTGTCTTTAGGTGTTTGGGCAAAAGAAACCATCCCAATGAATAAAATTAGTAAGAGTATTGTTTTTTTCATTTTATAGTGGTTTTAAGGCATTTCCAAAAATAAATTGGAAAGCATTGATTAATTAGTCTTTCTTTATTTCTTTATACGTGTATTTGCTCTTTTTCCAATCAATTTGGGGGGACGCATAAAATTTAACATCCATACGGTCCAAATAAGGGGCCTGATTGGCCAAGCGCACTTTAAAATTCTCCCAATCACGGTTTTCCTTAATAGACCAACTTAATTCTGAGTAACCAATTATCCGAGGAAATGCCAAGTATTCCAATTCATCAATATTGCTAATGGTTTCAGACCATAAAGGTGCCTCAACACCCAAAATGTTTTCCATGGGAATTCCTTCGTATTCCTCCGGTGTCCACACATAGGCTGAATCAACAGGAATATAGGCAGCCCAATGCAGTCCATGTTTTGAGAGGGTGTCATACTGCATATCCAAATACGTTTTTTTGGCAGGGGAAAGAATTACTTTCATACCTCTTTTAATCGCCTTTTCGGCGTTCTTACCACTTGACCAGTATTGCGAAATTGAAGTAGAATCTATATTTGCAGACGCAATTTCATCCCAGCCAATCATTATTTTGCCATGTTTTTGTACAATTTTCTCCACTTTTTCTACAAAGTAAATGAAGTCTTTCTTCTTAGTAACATGGCTCTCGTCCCCTCCAATATGAAAATAGGGACCTGGTGTTATTGCCGAAATTTCACGGATCACATCATCAATAAAGGAATACACCGTATCTTTTCGAGTATCGAAAGTGCTAAAGCCCACTCGTGTACCTTCATATAGTTTTGGTGTTTTGCCATTTCCGTTCAAGAAAGGGTAGGAGACCGATGCTGCATTGGTATGTCCTGGCATATCAATTTCAGGAATAACGGTCATATAATGTTTAGCGGCATAAGCCACTATTTCCTTATAATCCTCTTGGGTGAAAAATCCACCTGCTTCGCCACCGACTTCTGTACTGCCACCAATTTCAGTCAGCTTGGGCCATGATTTTATTTCAATGCGCCATCCTTGATCATCTGATAAATGCAGATGCAATACATTGATTTTGTAATATGATAAAAGATTGATGTATTTTTTTACATCTTCAACACTGAAAAAGTGACGGGCCACATCGAGCATGGAACCTCTAAATCCAAAATTTGGGTTATCGGTTATCATTCCTGAAGGGATAGGCCAAATTCGTTGCTCTGCCAGGGTATCAATACTCTCTTCGGGAATTATTTGTCTTAAGGTCTGTATGCCCCTGAAAGCACCTTCCGCGGTATTTGAATTTAAGATCACCGAATCTTGGGTAATATAAAGTTGGTATGCCTCAGGTGAACTGAGTTCCAGACTATCAGACTGGTTTATGTAAATTATGCGTTCTACGGGTTCTTCGCCGTCTGAATTCACAGAAACATCCAAATCCAATTTCGCTTTGATCTTATCTGCTAAAAATTGCCCAACTTCAGAAAAGCCTTCAGCATCCTGCGTAGTATAGATAGCGGTATAACGATCCAGACCAAATGCCTTGTTCGTTGGAATTATTTTTAAAGGTATTGGGATCAAATTTTCTTTGGCCAAATCTGTTGGAGGGAAGTTAATGCGCTTCTTTTTCTCCTCTTGGCAAGCCATAACTACTGCGCATAAAAATAGGATGGTTAATGCTCTTGTTATAATTGATTTAAACATAATGATTTTAATTACTACTGTTAATTTATTGATTTATAAATGGCTTTATGACAGTATACCATATTTCGTACCCTTCGGCATTCATATGTAGACCGTCATCTTCAAAAATATCCTGTTTTAATTTCCTTCCTTGAAGCATTGGTTTCCAGACATCAGCATACTGCAGCAAATTATCTTTCTTGCATAGTCTTTTGAATTTACGATTCAGGTTTTTGTATTTATGCTTAAGCGACCATCGATTGATACTTGGTTTGGCAGCAATTAAGATTATTTGTGTATCCCTTCTTTTTTCTCTTATCCTCTTAATGATTGCCAAGGTTGTGTTTACTATTTTCTTTGGTTTTTTATTGGCTGCAATATCGTTGTCACCTTCATAGATAAATACTTGATAAGGATTGAAAGTGAGTATTAACTCGTTGGTATACGCAAATAGGTCTGTAGCCTGTGATCCACCAAAACCAGTATTGATGATATGATGATTAGGGAATAGCTTATCTAAATTATACCAAGTTCTAATACTTGAACTACCGGTGAAAACAATCGTCTCCTCCGAGGAATCCCAAAGGGTGTCATATTTTTTCTGAATATTATCGACCTCATTAACAAAGCGGCCTGGGTCTTGGGATTGGACAGTCATAAAAGCCAATAAGAAGAAAAGCCTCACGATGTAACTCATACTTGAAATTTGTGACGAAAGAAACATTTATTTGGTCAAATATTTAATAATTGCTCTTAAGGGTAAATTTAGCGAATGATTAATAAGTTCCATACCTATTATTAATATTACATGTTTATGCCTAAGAATACCAAAGCAGCAACGAGGCTGCCAAATAAAGGACCTAGTACGGGAACCCAAGCATATTTCCAATCACTTGTGCCCTTATTTTTCATAGGTAATATGGTGTGCAAGATTCTAGGGCCTAAATCACGGGCTGGGTTAATGGCATAACCCGTTGGTCCTCCAAGACTAAAACCTATGCCCATGACCAATAATGCAACTGGTAGAGCATCTAAAGAACCTAATGAAATTGATTCATCACCTATAGTACCACCCGCAATAAAGAATACTCCTAAAACAAGCGTAAAAGTTCCGATTGCTTCTGTTGCAAAGTTCCAAAACGGATTACGTATTGCTGGAGCTGTCGAGAAGGTGGCCAATATTGCCGATTGGTCTGTCGTGGCGTCGTAATGTTTTTTATAGGTTAACCAGACCAATAGATTACCCATCATGGCACCTAGTACTTGCGCAATGAAATATCCAGGAACCAATTCCCAACTGAACTTTCCTGCTGAAGCCAAACCAAATGTAACTGCTGGGTTCAGGTGGGCACCTGAAACATCTGCACTGATGAAGACACCACAAAAAACGGCAATGCCCCATGCTAAGGAAATACCTACCCATCCTAAGCTGGCGCCTTTAGTATCTTTTAGAACAAGATTCGCCACTACTCCATTACCTAGAAGCAATAACATGGCTGTTCCGATAAATTCAAATAAATAGACATTCATAAAGTTGTTAGTTTAGTTGGTAAAGAGAAAGAAATATTTTTAAAGATTGGCCTAATAAAATAGTTAATCTACCAAAGCTTGATATACAAACTGCCTCATTTTCTGATTATAATAATTGCTGTAAGGTTGCAGTTGGGTCATTAATATTGCGACTAACTTTTCCTTTGGATCAATAAAAAAATAGGTGCAGTATGCACCACTCCAATAGTATTGGCCTAATGACCCTAAACTTTTAGCATCAGCCACGTCCGTTGTTACCCCAAAACCCAAACCAAATCCCTGTCCTGGCGCATGCTGTAAATCACCGGTCTGATTCATGGTCATAAGGTCAACCGTTTTAGGGCTAAGAAATAGTTTACCATTCAAACTACCCTTATTGAGCATCATTCTACAGAATTTCATGTAATCGGCTGCGGTTGAAAATAGACCATGAGTGCCTCCAAATACTTTATTTCCTTCAATAGCCAGTTGCTGTTCAGAGTTTATCAATACACCTTCTTTGCTCAGATTATGAACAGGAACCCATCTATTTTGATTTATTTTGGCGATGTTATACCCCGTATCTTTCATTTCCAGTGGATTAAAAATTCGTTCTTGTAGAAAAACCGCAACGCTCTTCCCTGAAAATTTTTCAATCAACAAGGCCAATACATCTGGTGATGCGCTATAATACCATTGCTCCCCTGGATGACCGATCAGCGGCAGACTGGCTAATGTATTCACTCTACTTTCAATACTTTCCTGAGGTTCATAATAAAGTACTTTCGCTATATCATTATCCAATTCGGTTCCGCCAAGTCCGTGGGAAAAACCAGCAGTGTGGGATAGCAGATGTGCGATGGTTATCTCTTTGTTAGCTGGTTCAGTTGGCCCTTCTTTGCCAGCCTGCACATCCTTGGCAACTTTTAGGTCTTTGAATTGTGGCAAATATTTTGAAACTGGGTCAGTCAGGAAAAAATGACCCTCCTCATAAAGCATCATGAATGCCGCTGTGACAATAGGTTTGGTCATTGACATCAAATGGAATATACCATCTTTTTGCATTGGTTTTTTGTCTTCGAGACTACTATAACCAAAGGACGTGCTATGTACGATTTTGCCATTTCGGGATACTAATGATAATGCTCCTGCAATTCGACCCGCTTTAATTTCCTGATTTAAAAAGGCATCATATCTTGCCAATCTTTCGATAGATACACCCTCGTTTGCAAAAGATGCTATAGTTGATTGTGCATTTGACCAAGTACAGGAAAAGATTAAAGAGAAAAGGATAAAAGTCAAATGTAGAAGGTTGGTCTTTTTCATATTTAGGCTGATTTCGAAATTATATTAATCAATGATTATAATCTGTATTTAAATAGTTGGGAATAATTGGTAAAAATCTTTTAAATATAGTGTTTTTCAGGAATACCACGAGTTTGCGTAAAAAAAAGTACTATAAATTATTCATACATTTTCATCTTTTTATTTCAGAAATCTTTAACTTACTGCTGTTATCAAAAACAAAACTAATTTTAACCTTAAAAATTAATTATCATGAGTGATTTAGCAGAAAAACTGGCTAAACTAAAGCAAACAGCAGAGAGTCAATTGAAGGAATGTGGTGTGTCAAATGTGGATCAAGAACTTTTGGAGACCTTAGTGAATCGTTTACGTACAATGGTAAATAATAAGGATGCTACCTTGGTTTCTGGTAAAGACGCATCTGAATTGGAAACTGTACGCAGAAATTTTGTTGAAAAGAAACTGGGAATAACCGATAAGGAAAAAGGCATGAAAGCCATTCATAAAGTAGCTGATAAAATGTCTGGGATAAGAATGAAGAGTAGACCGGCTTTTTACTATTTGGTACAACAAGAGCTGAGTTAATATAACGCAAGGCAATATGAATGTATAAATTCCAAGGGCAGCTTTTAAGATTGCCCTTGGGTTTACGTTATTTTACCAACCTAACCAAAATGAAATTAACGAAGTTACTCTTACTGTTATGCACCATTGTTCTTATAAGCACAATCAATGCCCAAGACAGCACATTAACCCTTAAAGAACGACCAACAGCCATCGCAATTGCAATAACCGAAGAGCCCATAATAGATGGTGAAGTTTTGAATGATGAAATTTGGCAAAAGGTGAAATCTTTCGGGTTTCTAAGCCAAATACAGCCCAATTATGGGCAACCAGCTAGCGAGAAAACAGATATTCGCATTGCCTACACAAGTTCCACTTTTTATGTTTCTGTTGTTTGCCACGATTCCCAACCTAATAAATTGGTTGTTTCTGATGCACGACGGGATGCAGATCTAGAGAATACCGATGCCTTTATATTTATTTTGGATACCTATAAGGATAACCAAAACGGGTTTGTCTTTGGAACAAATTCAATAGGGGTGGAGTATGATGCACAGGTTGATAATGAAGGGCAAGGAAATTTCAACGCTAATCGCCAACAGGGTGGGACTATAGGTGGATTTAATATCAACTGGGACGGTTCTTGGGAAGTTCAAACTAAAGTTGGGGATTTCGGTTGGAGTGCAGAATTTGCCATTCCATTGCGAACACTGAGATTTCAGGCAGGGAAGGACTGGGGAATCAATTTTCGAAGAAATATTCGAAAATCCAACGAAATTGTATATTGGGCTGAAATGCCAGTTGGGTTTACTTTAAACCGACTTTCATTGGCCGGTACCTTGACCGGATTGGAACTTAAAAATCCAGGGAACTTAAAAGTGATACCATATGTTTTAGGTCAACTTTCAAAGGATTTTGAGGCCAATACTGATACTGATTTCGATTCAGAAGTGGGTGGTGATATTAAATATAGTATTACCCCAAGTTTAACATTAGATCTTACTTACAACACCGATTTTGCGCAGGTTGAGGTTGATCAGCAACAAGTGAACCTGGACCGTTTTAATTTATTCTTTCCTGAAAAAAGACCCTTCTTTCTTGAAAATGCCGGATTGTTCAGTGTAGGTAGCCCAGGTGAGGTTGACCTCTTTTTTAGTCGAAGGATAGGTATTGGGGAGGAAGGGAATGTAGTCCCGATAATAGGGGGAGCACGCCTTTCTGGTAAGATAAACCGAACCAATGTGGGATTGTTGACCATGTTCACAGAGGGTGTAAACGATGCGAATATTGAAAAAAATAATTTTACGGTTGCCCGTGTTAACCATGAATTCAAGGGAAGGACGGCACTTGGTGCAGTGCTTATTAATCGTGAAGGTTTGGAAACAGGTGGGGATTTTAATAGGACTATTGCCGTGGATGGAAAGTTAGGGCTTGGCAGAAAAGCCAGAATGTCCGGATTTTTTGCAAAAACTGCAGGTACCATTGATGTTGAAGATGAGCATGCCTATAAATTCCAAACGGATTATAAATGGAACAATTGGGAGATTCGAGGTGCCTATACCGAAGTAGGACAAGGTTTTAATCCGGAAGTAGGCTTTTTGTTGCGTTCTTCATTCAAAAAACCTGAAGGCCTTGTTCTTTATCATCTACGGCCAAAAAACAAAGACGCTAAAATCCTGGAGCATCGACCTCATGTTTCTTACCGGGGTTATTGGAATTTTGATGGATTTCAAGAAACAGGTTTTTTGCATGTTGATAACCATTGGGAATATAAAAGTGGATTTGAAATACATACCGGTGTCAATTTTACTACGGAAGGCGTTGTAGATCCTTTTGAAATATCAGAGAATGTTTTTGTGCAACCAGGAGTTTATAAACACGCGGAGTCGCAATTGGTGCTGATGACCAATAAGAGTAAGCCCATTGCTTTTAATCTGCGCTCGGTTATAGGGGGCTCATTTGGGGGTACGCGTTACTTGAACAGTGGTACATTGTCCTTTCGGCAAGGTGATAAGTTCAACGCTGCTTTTACCTATATGTATAATAAAGTAAATCTACCGGTTGGGGATTTTAATGCCAACGTTTTTATTAGCCAATTATCCTATTCCTTCAAACCGAACGTTTATATACAGAGTTTGGTGCAAAACAATACCGTGGATAAACTGTGGGCCATAAATCTAAGGTTTGGTTGGTTGCAACGTGCCAATACCGGTTTGTTTGTGGTTTATAACCATAACCTGCAAGATGGTAGTCCTTTGAACAATAGTTTTATTGTCAAGTACACCCGAATGTTCGATCTGGTAAAGTAATGACGGCTATTTAGAACTAATTCCTATGCCATATGCAAGGTTGGGTAGTTTAATACTTTAGTTTTATGTCAATTAACTGTTCTATGTCAGGAAAATTAGAATCGTTTTTGATAGCTATACGAATCCCGCGCCCTTCTGCATATTTTTTTGCTTGATTCAATTCCTCTTTTATTTTATCTGAAATCCCAGTTTTCATTATGTCATTTATAGCCTTATCCCCAAATACAAATGCTACTTTAAAAAACTGGTCTCTCGGCAAAAAGTAAATTAGTGCTCTCCTATTGTCTTTAATCCGAAAACTCCACCCGTATTTTTTACCTGGAAAATTCCAATCAGCTAGTCCATTAGGGTATTTACTTAAAACCATATCGTGGAGTCGTTTCCATAAATCATAGGTCACATCAAGTTTTTCTGCCAAATCCTTGTCTGTTGGTTTGACTGATTTGTCCATAAAAATACTAGCGTTATCCATTTTTTAAAAATTAGAGTGCTGTCCTAAGATAAAAGTAATCATTACGCTTCGTATGTTTTTAGTTTTGTTTTAGGGTTTTGTAATTCAGAACAAAACGTTTGAGAATTTCTTTGGGTATCGGCGTGTTCAAATTACGTACGGTGGCAATCAGTTCTTCTGCTCTCTCTGCAGCAAAATAACCATGGTTTTTATAGATCTTGATTCGCAGTATAAATTCTTCGGCATCTGCCTCAGGATGGAATTGTGTTGCATAGATATTCTTTTTGACCCGGAACATTTGAATAGGACAGGGTTTGGATGTCATCAAAAGCAGGGCTCCTGGCGGTAAATCATCGCAGGCTTCCTTATGACCTACCAAGGCCGAAAAATGTTTTGGTAAGCCCTTTAAAAGAGGGTCATTTGCCCCATCGTCAGTTACAACAAGGTCGACACTGCCAATGGGTTCAGGATATTTGTTGGAAATGTTGGCCCCACAATATTTACCGAGAAGACCGTTGCCTGAACAAGCTCCCAAAAACGGAAAGTCCATCGGCACCACACGGTCAAATAGTTGATCATAAAAGGCCTCGATGTCTTTTTGGGTCTGGCTTTTATTTTTTTGGGGTATACTCACATCAAAAGGACTGCCACCAGCAATGATGGCCGAGAAGTCATCGATTTTAATAGTAGGGATGCCTTGTTCCAAACGAATGCGGTGTACTTCATCCCGCTCTAATCCACCAACGCGTAAAATAGCCTCAAACTCACTATTGGCAGTTTCATTTTCAGGGCGCATTTGTAAAATGAGAAACTTTTTCAAAGTGGGTATTTTACAAAGTAGTTCTTAATACATCGTGTTGCCATTGGCTGAATGCTCCGGAATTTGTTGCATGGCATCCCAATGTTCCACGATTCTACCTTCGTTGTCAAATCTAAAGAAATCCATTGTGACATATTGCTCATTTCCTGGCCAGGTTTGATGTGTATGTAAAGCAACAAGGTCATCCTCGGCAATAGCGCGAACAAATTCAATTGATTTTTTGGGATACTCCTTAGACATGCGTTCAAAGTATGAGATAAATGGTTTTGTACTATCGCCAACCAAAGGATTGTGTTGAATATATTGTGGGCCTACGAATAATTCAACCACTCTTTCAGGATTGCCTTTATATGCCATTTTATAAAATGCAATTGCGTTTTTTTTGTTCTGTTCTAAACTCATAATGTGAAAATAGTTTATCGTACTCCGTTTACGTTCATATCCAAAGAATAAACCCAATTCATAGGTTAAACGCGGATATAGCTTACAAAAGCGATTTGTTGACTATCCGGTGACCAAGAGGGCACATTTATGGTTCCTTGACCCCCAAATATTTTGGTCAGCACAGTAACTTCCCTGGTTTCTAAATTCATGAGTCTCAACATCACGTGTTTATTAGGTGGGTGGTCTCCTGCAGGCACATCGGTATTGAAGGTAACATATACCAACCATTTACCGTCTGGTGATGGGTGGGCAAACCAATCGTTGTATTTATCCGTTGTAATTTGTTCTTGATCAGAACCATCAGGTTTCATACGCCAAATCTGCATGGTGCCTGTTCTGGTTGAATTGAAATAAATGTACTTTCCGTCAGGGGAATAATCAGGACCATCATCCAGACCTTCAGTAGTTGTGAGCCGTGTCTCTTCTCCACCTTCAAAAGGAATGGTGTAGATATCATAATTGCCATTGCGCTCCGCACAGTAAGCCAGCATTTTTCCGTCTGGAGACCAGCCATGCCAGTAAGAGGGAGATAATGGGGTTATTTTTTTTGGAACACCGCCATCAATTGGAATGGAATAAATAATTGATTGTCCTGTCTCGGTCTGGTCACTAATGACCATTTGTGTCCCGTCAGGTGAAATACCATGGTCATTGTTTATTTTGTTCGCAAAATCTGTTGGAATCATTTCTGGTGTACCACCTTTCACAGGAATTTTATAAAGCAAGCCTTGACTATTATAAATCAAGGTTTTACCATCAGGTGTCCAATTAGGTGCCTCTATATGGTTTTTGGTATGATGAATCACGGTTCGGTTGGTTGTGGTGATATCAAGAATTTCTAGGGTACTTTCTACTTTCATAGGATGATTGGTGTTTTCAGTTGTCGTATTCATTGAGACATTGGAAAATTTTATGGTTTCAATAACATCATTGTTATGTGAACTAACACCCAAGCCAATATAAAATGGTTCTTCGAAACTCATTTTTAAAGAGCCACCAGCTAATTGTAATTCGTTATTTTCATCTTTTAGCTGCATTGAAATGTAGTTTCCGACTTTTTGAATTTGAACATGTTTGGGGGCTAAAACGTTCGACTTTATTTCATTGGTTTCAGCGCCTTTCATACTGCGGTACTGCATTGAAGTAAGTCCATCGCCATGTACAGCAATATCTACATAAGGGGCATCGGGTTCAAGACTTTGTCGTATCATCAAACATGCCTTTCTATGGGGGTCAACGCCTTCTCCCAACATCTCAATGGTTGCACCCAGTGAAATATTACCAGCCATTTTTTTCCAGACGAAGTGAAACTCATCTGTATTGAACCACATATTGGTGCCACTACCAGATATACTATATGTACTGTCCGATGGACTGAATTCTACTGAACCTTTATGATTTACACTACCGATATCGTTATTACCCTCAAATATCCCGGAATTATTTTGCGCCACATTTTTTCCAATGAACAAGAAAAAAGTACATAACAAAATAACAAGTTTAAAATTTCCAGTGTTTTTCATATTTATGTATTGAAAATTAAGGTTTTAAGGTAGTTAAAAATGCATAGATTTCCCACAGAATTATCCTATTTGTATTTGTACTTTTGCCAAAAGCAAATCAATGAAATCAAGAGCACTGCAATTAGAGGCATTCGACCGTTTGTTGACCATAATGGACGAACTTCGCGCACAATGTCCGTGGGATAAAAAACAGACCATGCAAACGTTAAGACATCTGACTATTGAGGAGACGTACGAGCTGGGTGATGCTATTTTGGAGGACGATTTGGTTGAGGTTAAAAATGAGTTGGGCGACCTGTTGTTACATATTGTTTTTTATGCCAAAATTGGTTCAGAAACGAATGATTTTGATGTTGCTGATGTATGCAATAGCATTTGTGAAAAGTTAATAAACAGACACCCGCATATTTATGGGGATGTCAAAGTGAAGGATGAGGAAGAGGTAAAACAAAATTGGGAAAACATAAAGCTGAAAGAAGGCAAAAAAAGCGTTTTGGAAGGTGTTCCCAATGGATTGCCTGCCTTAGTTAAGGCAAATCGTATTCAGGATAAGGTAGCAGGCGTTGGTTTTGACTGGGAAAAGCCCGAACAGGTTTTTGAGAAAGTACAAGAAGAACTTGCCGAATTAAAAGAAGAAATACAAACAGGGAATGCTGACAAGGTAGAATCTGAATTCGGGGATGTGCTTTTTTCCATGATCAATTATGCCCGTTTTTTGAATGTGAATCCTGAAAATGCCCTGGAGCTAACCAATAAGAAATTCATAAACCGGTTTCAATATTTGGAATCTAAAGCGAAAGAATCAGGTAAGACGTTAAAGGACATGACCCTTGATGAAATGGATGTGTATTGGAACGAGGCCAAATCACTCTAGTCCAAAGCTACCCAAATAAATTCTAGAACTTTATTTTATACATTCTATAGCGGAAGAAGTTATATTTGCTTCCGCTAAATCATCCAACTTTGTTTAAGCAATACACCAAAGAGTTTAAATACAACATCAGGTTATCGGTCCCGGTAATATTGGGCATGCTTGGGCACACTTTCGTTGCTTTCGCTGATAATATTATGGTGGGACAATTGGGAACTGCTGAACTTGCGGCGGTTTCATTAGGGAACAGTTTTGTTTTCATCGCCATGTCCTTGGGTATAGGTTTTTCTAATGCGATTACCCCTTTGGTGGCCGAGGCCGATGGCGCCGGCAATAAGGCGGAGGGTAAAAGTGCTCTAAAGCATGGCTTGGTTTTGTGTACTGTTTTGGGTTTTTCACTTTTTGGTATTATCCTTTTGTTAAAACCGATTATGTACCTCATGAAGCAACCACCTGAGGTTGTTGAGTTAGCGATGCCTTATCTTGATTTGGTAGCATTTTCATTGGTTCCCCTGATCATATTTCAGGCATTCAAACAATTTTCTGAGGGCTTGTCTCAGACGAAATACCCCATGTACGCAACGATTATTGCCAATGTGGTGAATATAGTTTTGAATTACTTATTGATTTTTGGTTCTTTCGGGTTTCCAAAATTGGGAATCGTAGGTGCCGCCATAGGAACATTGATTTCCCGATTTATTATGGTTCTCTATATCTGGTTTTTACTCAAAGGGAAGAAAAAATTCCATGATTATGTGACCGGCTTTAATTTCAGGCTGATTGAAAAAAGGGTCATGCGCAAGATCATAAACCTGGGATTTCCATCGGCATTACAAATGTTCTTTGAAGTAGCCATTTTTACTGCCGCCATATGGTTAAGTGGTGTCTTAGGAAAGAATGCGCAGGCAGCCAACCAAATCGCTTTGAACTTAAGCAGTATGACCTTCATGTTCGGTATGGGTCTTGGTGTTGCAGCCATGATCAGGGTTGGTAACCAAAAAGGCTTGTTGGATTTTAAAGAGTTAAGACGCATTGCGCAATCAATATTCTTCTTGACCTTTCTTGTGGAGATTGTATTTGCCATTTTATTTTTATGGGGCAGGAATTGGTTTCCCACCATATATTTGGATGTAGATGATGCCAAGAATCTGGCAGATAATACCGAAGTGATTTTCCTTGCAGGCCAATTACTATTGGTTGCTGCATTTTTTCAAATTTCTGACGGAATTCAAGTGGTGGTTTTAGGTGCATTAAGGGGGTTGCAGGATGTGAAAATCCCAACCTTAATTACGTTTATTGCGTATTGGTTAATAGGCTTCCCAATATCCTATTATTTAGGCCTGTATACCGATTTGGGAAGTGTAGGAATTTGGATAGGGCTGCTTACAGGATTGACCGCATCTGCGATTATGTTGTATATTCGATTTAATTATTTGACCAAAAAATTAATTACAGGTTAATTTAGAAAGCTACAATGGAACTACCAAAATTCATATTAGGGGATAACACCGATCTACCTTCTGCCATTTTCGTGATACACACTGAATATCCGCGATTCATTATTAATCTGGAAGATGATGATGTAGAATGGTTTGAGGACTTCACCAAAGAAGATGAAAAGGACTTGGAGTCTGAAACTCAAAGTCTTATAGAACAGGCTACAGCTTTTTACGATAGGGAAGTTTCCCGTTACGAAGACTGATCAACATGTTCGAAGAACTCATACAACTTGATAAAGAATTGTTTCTTTTTCTCAATGGTTTGGGAAACTCCAATTGGGATGGGTTTTGGATGTTCGCAACCAATAAATTGAGTTCTGTTCCCTTATATTTTATTTTACTGGTTCTGGCTTATAAGCAGTTGGGTTTAAGAAAGACACTTATTGTGCTTTTTACAGTTGCTATTTTGATCTTGGTCACAGACCAATTGGCCAATTTCTTTAAATACGGAGTGCAAAGATTACGACCCTGCTATGACCAAGAGGTGAACACTATTATGCGCTTGGTTAAAAACTCTTGCGGAGGAAGGTTCGGTTATTTTTCTGCACATGCCGCAAATTCATTTGCCGTTGCCTCCTTTTTTACATTTTTATTGAAGTCCAAATTCAGGTATATAGGCCTGTTATTATTCTTTTGGGCGATTATCGTTGCTTATAGCAGAATTTATATTGGTGTTCATTTCCCGCTGGATGTATTGACAGGAGCGGGCATTGGGCTGGGCATGAGCTGGCTGTTTGCAAAGTTGTATATATTTGCACTTCACAAATTCCAACTATGATTTCAAACACCAGGTATTGGTTTTTGTTACTTCTGATTATTCTGGTGTACATCGCCGGGATGTTCGTTACACTCTTCGAAAATGATTCCGCACAGTTTGCTGTCATGGCCATGAGAATGGTTCAAGAGAATGATTTTCTTAGTCTTTTTAAGGGACCTGAAGAGTATTTGGATAAGCCACATATGCATTATTGGTTGGCTGCACTGTCCTATAAGATTTTCGGAATATATGATTGGGCCTATCGTATTCCAGGTATCCTGGCAACCTTTTTGGGTGCTTACAGTTGTTTTGGTTTGGGTAGACTGCTGTATAACAAAAATGTGGGCAAACTTGCTGCGCTTATTTTTATGACCAGTCAAACTATAGTATTGGGTGCTATAGATGTGCGAACCGATGCGGTTTTGACAGGATTTGCCATTTTTGCCATTTGGCATTTGGCAGCTTATATAGAGAAAAATTCACTTTTACATATCATCCTGGGTTCTTTAGGGGCAGGAATAGCTTTTTCAACAAAAGGGCAAATTGCACTTTTGGTTGTTGGTTTGCCCATACTTTGTCATTTGGCATATACCCGCAAATGGAAAATGTTCCTCAATTGGAGAGTACTGATAGGGCTATTGGTTTTTGCCATAGTTATTACTCCGATGCTTTATGCCTACTATTATCAGTTTGATTTGCATCCTGAAAAAATAATACGTGGCAAAGGCGATAGGAGCGGTGTCTTCTTTATTTTTTGGGAACAGAGTTTTGAGCGATTGAGTGGCGAAGGTGTTGGTAAGAATAGTAGTGACTATTTTTTCTTTTTCCACACATTCTTATGGGTTTTTCTTCCTTGGACGGTGGTAGGTCTTGTTGCCTATTGGAAAAAAGCCAAAGAGCTGTTAAGTTCTAAATTCAAATACAATCCTAAGAGTGAATTTTTGATCTTAGGTGGAATAACATTAATATTCTTCGTCATCAGTTTTGCACGGTTTAAACTACCGCATTATTTGAATATTGTAATGCCTTTATTCGCTGTTATGACCGCAGCTTTTTTATGTAATTTATTTAAGGAGGGAAGCCAAAGGTTAAAAAAAATAATGTTGGGTTTCCAATATTTCGTCCTAGGTATCATTTTCATTGCTTCGGTATTTATTTGTTTTTTTGTGTTTAAAACCGATGCATACTTTAATTATATCTGGCAGGGGGTACTCAGTATTATCATAGTGTACTACTGTCTTAAGCGTGAAGATTACTATTTTAGAATTATTACTATAGGGGCCTTAGGTTCCATTCTTTTAAACGGTGTATTAAATACACACTTTTATCCTTCTTTATTGGAATATCAGGGAGGTTCGGAAATGGCCAAGACCATTCAAAAGAATAATATTTCTACCGACAATATTTATAAGATTTCCCAAAACCATACTTGGGCTTTGGATTTTTACAATCAAAAACCTGTGAAAATTACATCAATTAATGAAATGGAAGGCAAAAAGGATATTTGGGTCTATGCCAATGATAAGGAATTGGAAGCACTAAAGGCTTCAGGTTTTGATTGGAATAAACAATTGACCGAAAAACAATTTCGGATTACACGATTACAAGGTAGGTTCTTAAATCCGAATACCCGTAAAAAGGTAGTGAACAAGATGCATTTGGTGCATATTTATTGAACGATGGTCTTCAGCGATATTTTCTTAAAGTGGAAAAGTATCCCAAATAAAGATACCAACGCGGTAATCAAAAAGAATACCATACTTATACTTATAGATGTATTCTCATCCAAGGCCAATAGGGTCGCCCCATAAAAAAAAGTCACTTCCCGACTACCTATTCCTCCAATTGTAAGCGGTAGCACGGAAACAATAGAGGAAACAAGAAAAATCAAGAGATAGGCAATTCGATCAATATCAATTGATAAAGCCTGTAAAATAAATACCACACAAATCAATTGTGCTAATTGAACCATGGCAGATAGGGATAAAGAACGCCAGAAAACCGGCAAAACAAAATTGAAAAATCTTTTGTTCAAATACCAATAAACCAATACAGATAAAATGCATAAGGCACCAATTGGTATTTCAAATTTATTAAGCCAGGTGTTGTTTAAAAGAACTGCTAATACACAGGCGTAGATAAATAGCAATAACAATCCGCTAAGCCTGTCCAGGACCAATACTGAAACCACTTT
>Ga0316189_10001125_pt1 | contig 26540 bp, 19 predicted proteins | sample LowCovwburrow_MG_FD_204930 | JGI IMG/M metagenome (GOLD analysis project Ga0316189, IMG submission 204930) | Coastal sediment microbial communities from Maine, United States - Lowes Cove worm burrow | ecosystem: Environmental > Aquatic > Marine > Coastal > Sediment | place: USA: Maine... | reverse complement strand
ACAAGTATTAGATGAAGGTCGTTTAACTGACAATAAAGGTCGAGTTGCTGATTTTAAAAACACAATCATTATCATGACCTCAAATATGGGAAGCAACATCATTCATGAACGTTTCCAGGCCACAAAAAATATTGAATCTGCCATTGAAGCAGCCAAAATTGATGTCCTTGCAATATTGAAACAAAGTGTTAGACCTGAGTTTTTAAATAGAATTGATGACACCATAATGTTTACTCCTTTATCAAAGGAAAATATAGTTGATATCGTAGGGTTACAACTAAAAGGAGTTGCTAAAATGCTTAAGCAACAAGGCATTACATTTGATGCAACACAAGAAGCTATTGCCTATTTAGCAAACAAAGGCTATAATCCAGAGTATGGAGCACGTCCTGTAAAACGTGTCATTCAAAAAGAAGTACTTAATGCTTTAAGTAAAGAAATATTAGCAGGAAAAGTTACAACTGACAGTATTATTCTTTTAGACGCCTTTGATGATGAGTTAGTTTTTAGAAATCAAGCAGATCTTGTAGAAGAAATGTAACAATCTGTTTTTTTAGCAGTCTTATAGTTGGTTGGTTAGTTGAAAAGCAGCACAAGTTTCAAATTTGAAATACGTGTTGCTTTTCCTTTTAATTTATAATTATTATACCACTTGGTATATTTTATATATATTTGCATCATGACGCTTACTAAATCAGAATTAACATCACATTATATACTTGAAACTGTAGCTCCTATTTTTAATAAAAATGGATATGCGGCTACAAGTATGCGAGATATTACTAAAGCTACTGGTTTAACAAAAGGAGCTATCTATGGGAATTTTAAAAACAAAGAAGATTTGGCAATTGCTGCATTTAGGCATACAGTAAAAAACTTAATGAAATCTATTACTAAGCATTTACAACTCTCTGATTCTCCAATACAAAAATTGTTTCTTATTTCAGATTTTTATCGCAATTACTATAGTTATAGCAAACAAAATGGAGGATGTCCAGTACTTAATATTGGTGTTGACGCTAATAATCAAAACACAAAATTATTACAAAAAGTAAAACAAGTTATCGAAAAGATTCAAGACCAAGTTGCTCATATAATTGAGAGAGGTATTGAAGTCGGAGAAATATCAAAAGAAATCAATGCTATGCAATATGCCAAACGTATAGACACCATGATTCAAGGAGCCGTTTTCATGACTTATACTATGGATGACGAATTTTACATGAAAGACACTATGAATCAAATAGATCAAATGATACATAACGAACTAAAAGTTTAAAATTTTAATTAGTAATAAACCTATTGGTATATTTTAAAACAAATAAATGATAGAAATCAAAAAAGTATTAGAAAGTAAAACCAAAATTAGGTTTCAAGATTGTGATCCTTTTAATCATCTTAATAATGCAGCATATTTAAATTATTTTATGAATCATCGTGAAGATGAACTCATTAAAGCATATAATATTGACATTTACAAACTAGCCAGGAAAGAGGGGAAAAGTTGGGTAGTTGGCAGCAATCAAATTGCCTATATACGCCCTGCACTTTTAATGGAAGAAATTACCATACAATCACAACTACTCCATCACACATCAAACAAAATATTTGTTGAAATGCGTATGTATAATAATGATAAAACTGAGCTAAAGGCAATTATTTGGAGCACCTTTGTACACTTCAATTTAATCAAGCAAAAAACTGAACAACATAGTGGGGAGTTTATGTCTCTATTTGAAGATGTAAAGAATCCAGTAAATGTTGGAAGTTTTGAAGAAAGATTACAAAGCTTAAAAAAAGAGCTTGCAGCAGTATAAAGATTCTTCTTTTTGACACCTATAAAAGAGATAAAAAAAGTCACTTCAATTGAAGTGACTTTTTAACTAAAAAATTGGTTGGTTAAACAACTAAAATCTCATACCAAATCCAAAGCCTATGATTAATGGATCTATATCTACATCAGCTCCAACAGTTGCTCCTAAAGCAGTTGTTGCATTTACTGTTGCATCTGTATTTAAAAATATTTTCTTTAAATCAACATTTAAGAACCACTTATCGTTTAAATCAAAATCTAAACCTGCTTGCAGAGCAAAACCAACACTACTATCATAATCTACGTCATCTGCAACTGGACCTTCGTCTGCACCATAGAAAATAGTATAATTAATACCTGCTCCTAAATAAGGCTTAAATTTCCCTCCAGTAAAGTGATATTGAGCAGTTAGCGTAGGCGGCAATAACCATACATCTCCTAAATCAATATTTCCAGCAGCTGTATTTACTGCTTTAACATCGTGATTTGTTGTAGCTAAAATTAATTCGGCTGCCCAATTTTCAGTAAAAAAATAGGTGAAATCTAATTCTGGTACAAACGTAGAAGAAATGTCTACATCTCCACCAATAGCATCAATTGTAGCGCTTTCATTAGGCGTTACGACAATACCTCTAAGACGAACTTGCCATTTACTAAAATTAGTGTCTGTTTTTGTGTCATCATCTTGTGCATTAGCAAAGTTAAAAACAAATAAACTTGCTGCTAAAAGTGTAAAAAATGTTTTTTTCATGATTAAATTGGTTTTTAATTTTAAGCAAAAATAATCTTGAAAGTATTCTTAAAAACTGATTAAAATCATTGTTTGAAACTTATTTTTATTTGCATATTGTAACTGCGAAAAAGTTAATATTCTAATTGCTCAATATCCTTAAAATAACTTAACTTTATCTTTTATCCATAGACATGAAACCAATTAACACATATATAGATCACACCTTATTAAAACCTACTGCAACTGAGCAAGATATTATACAGTTATGTAAAGAAGCTAAAGAATATGAATTCTTTTCTGTTTGTATTAATAGTTGCTATGTAAAATTAGCTAAACGTGAATTACAAGGAAGTGATGTGAAGGTGTGTAGTGTTGTTGGGTTTCCGCTTGGAGCTATGAGTACAAATGCAAAGGCACATGAAGCCAAGCATGCGTTAATAGAAGGTGCTGATGAAATTGACATGGTTATAAATATTGGCTTTTTAAAAAGCAAAGATTTTGATGCTGTATGGAAAGACATTGAAGCTGTAAAAAGTGTGATGCCGAATAACGTTCTTAAAGTTATTTTAGAAACTTGTTTCTTAGAAGAATTAGAAATTATTAAAGCTAGTGAGTTAGCCATTCAAAGTGGTGCAGATTTTATAAAAACTTCTACAGGATTTGGAACAGGTGGAGCAACACTTCATGATGTTAAGTTAATGAAAATTGTTGCTGAGCATTGTAATACCAAAATAAAAGCCTCAGGAGGAATTCGTGACTACGAAACTGCCTTGAGTTTTATTGAGCTTGGTGTTGAACGCTTAGGAGTATCATCTGGAATTGCAATTATGAATGGAGAAGAATCAAAATCGGATTATTAATAACCCAAAACTAATGAGTGTACATATAGAAGCAAAAAAAGGAGAGATTGCAGAAACCATATTATTGCCTGGAGATCCTTTAAGAGCCAAATGGATAGCAGAAACATTTTTAGAAAATCCAAAATGCTTCAATAAAGTACGTAACATGTTTGGTTACACTGGAACTTATAATGGAAAAAAAATATCTGTTATGGGAACTGGAATGGGAGTCCCAAGTATTTCCATTTATGCACATGAGCTTATTAATGATTATGGTGTAAAAAACCTCATTAGAGTTGGATCAGCTGGTTCATATAATGAAAACGTAAAAATCAGAGATATTGTTATCGCCATGGCTGCTTCGTCAAATTCAGGTTTAAACGAATTGCGCTTTGGTGGCGCAGACTACGCTCCTACCGCAAGTTTTAAATTATTTATGAAAGCTGTTGATACTGCACGACTTAAAAATATTGAGATTAAAGCTGGAAACGTTTTTACAAGCGATGAGTTTTATGCTGATGCTTTTGAGAGTTATAAAAAATGGTCAAAATTTGGTGTGCTTTGTGTAGAAATGGAAGCCGCTGGATTATACACGGTTGCTGCTAAACACAATGTTAATGCTCTTGCCATATTAACCATTTCAGATTCATTAGTATCAGGAGAACGTACTACAAGTAAAGAACGTGAAACTACCTTTAAAGGCATGATAGAAATTGCCTTAGAGCTTGCGTAATAATTCATTTAAGACAAAAAATTGAAGAAATCATTTCGATTATTAATAAAGAAATTGACAAAAAATAGATTACTTTTATTTTACAAAACAAATTGACATGAAAAATTACTTTATACTTCTTTTAGTTATCACCTTTTCATTACCGTCTTGCGCACAAGAAACTGAGAAAACAACTGAAACGACTACGTTTTATTTTATTCGACACGCAGAAAAAGATAGAAGTGATAAAGAGAATAGAAACCCAAACTTAACTGAAGAAGGTATTTTAAGAGCTGCTAAATGGAGCTTAGTTTTAAAAAACATGAAGTTTGACGCAGTATATTCAACTGATTATAATCGTACTAAGCAAACAGCACAACCAACTGCAGAACAAAACGAGTTGGAAATAACAATATACGATCCTAGAAATTTAGATGGTAAGGCATTTTTGGAAGCTAATAAAGGCAAAACGGTTTTAGTTGTTGGGCATAGCAATACAACGCCAGCATTTGTAAATTCCGTATTAGAAAAAGAAAAGTATTCAGACATTGATGACAATAACAATGCTAACTTATATATAGTAACAATTTCTCCTTCAGGCGAAATGAGTGACGTTGTTTTGGTAATTGATTAAGTAGGCATTACTTAACCATAATATTTTCAAGCTCAATTTTAGAAAGCAATTTTAAGTTTCCTGCTTCAAAAGCTGTATCCAAACCTAAAAGATTCATTGAAGCATCTTCTGATTTGTAGTTGTTATAATCTACAAAGCGCAATCCATTGACGATTCGCTCATTATAGGCTTCACGAAAACGTATTCCTATTCCGTCAGATTCTATATATGAATAAGCAATATAATCTGCATTAAAAGTCTCAGAGTCTATCCAATAAATAAAGACATCTTCAAAATCTTCTCCTCCATCTTCTTGATTAAACCATACCTTAATTTTGTGATATAATCTATCATTTATAGTAACGTCTCCTAAGTTACTTTTATTCACTGCAACATCATTTAAACCAAAAGGTAGCAAAGCAAAATAATGCACCGAATTTACTGAGCTTGTATATTTCACTGCCATACTATCAGGAATATTAGCGACATCATTATTGATAAATCGTTGAAAACCATTATTATTTAAAACATCTTTTATCATTCCTAAAGAGTCTTTAAACTCACGTTCATATTGAAATTTGCCTTTTTCTCTAACTGAACGATAATGCTTATCTCTAAAATCAAAGTCAATTTCAGCATTAAGATATTTTTCTCCTCCAGAAATTTCAATAGTTTTATCAACTATATTTTGGGCTGATAACGATGTTTCAGCCTTACAGGAAACAACTAGTGTTCCTAAAATCAATAAGTAAATTAAGTTGCGCATGAATTAGTTTTATATACAAGTCGTAAAACTACAATTTTACTAACAATTTATGCGAAAAAAGAAAACAAACCTAAATCTGCTATTAGTATTTAACACGACTTTTAGTACATGCACAATTACTAATACCACGTAGAAAGTCTAATCCAACAGTGATAACATGTGTACCAGAATTATATGCTGCCAAATCATTAATTGTGAATTGATACGCATAACCAAAGTAAAATATAGATTCTTTAAAACCAATCATTGGACCAATATTAAGTGGTTTGAAAAATTGATCATTAAGAAATCGATATGATATTCCAGCCCAAAGATAATTTTCGTCTCGACTAAATTTTCTAACCTTAAAATTTAAATCTGTACTTGATCTTTTATCATTAGCAAAATATTGATAAAATATAGATGGTTCAAATTCATACTCGTTCTTTTTTGTATAACCTCCAATAGTAAAACCTGAAAATAATTGAAGATTAAAAAGCATGTTTGGTTCAAAAATTCTTATGCTTTCATCAATCTTTTTAGGTAATATATTATTAGCATTTATACTTAAAAAATAGTTTTTATATCTATACAGTGCTCCTACGTCAAAATTACTATTAGTTGTTTTTCTATCATCAGTTACAAAAGGGTCAATGATCGGGTTTTCATAGGTTGTATTAAAGTTATCAATATCAATTCGAAAACTATTTATATTATAAGAAAGTCCTAAGGATAAGTATTGTTCAGTTGGTATATCTAAAATAAGGTGATGTGCAAACGAAAACTTAGCACCAGTTTGTATGGTATTACCATTTCTATCATTATAAAAGGACATTCCAATACCTGAACGATCACCTAATCTGAAATCTCCGTAAACGGATTGATTATCAGGAGCTCCTTTAATGCCAACCCATTGGGTTAAGCCATTGGCTCTTAATTTTAAGTTATCTCCAATACCAGCATACGTTGGTGAAATAACAAAATTATTATCTGCCAGATATTGTGTAAAAACCGGTAAGTTTAACTCTTGGCTATAACTATATGTTACAGCTAAAAGTAGTAGGTATATTATTAGTTTTCGCATCTCTCTAGTTTTTAGTTTTAATTGTAACACTTGATTTATCTATATAATGTAAAGTGTCCAACAAAATCTCTATTATCATTAGCATCATTTAGTTTAACTACATACCAATAATCTCCAGTTGGGAGTTCATTCCCTTTATATTTTCCATCCCATTTTTCTCCAACACGTAATGTTGCAATTTTGCGTCCATATCTATCAAAAATATCTGTTGTTATATTTGGATATTGATTAGTACAACCTGGTCCCCAATCATCTAACACAAGATCTCCATTTGGTGTAAAATAATTTGTGATACATACATCAACATATTCAATATAAATAGAAGCCGTTGCTGTACAACCATTACTATCTGTAACAACTACAACGTAAGTTCCTGTTTCATAAATTGTAAATACATTATTACTTCCAACGTTTTCACCATTTAAAGTATATTCATAAGGTGTTGAACCACCTGAAGTAATAGCTTCAAACTGATTTAATGCACTCTCATTTAATGCTAATAATAATGGGTCAAAATCTGGAATTTCAAAAAGTTCTGTTCTTTGAATACAGCCATTAGTATGACGTACATCTATATAATGACCAATTCCTGCTGGAATATCAGTAAATATATTACTCACTTGATATGCTCCACCATCTAACGAATAATCTAATTCCGAAAGATCAGTTATAGAATCATCTACAAAAACAGTAACAGTATTTGATGGCGAATTATTTACACAACCAAAATCAATTTCTATTATTGGGTTAATTAATACAGATTCTGGAAAAGTGATATTCCATTCAGACTCACAACCAAGAGCGTCACGAACATAAACAACATGATCACCTCCAGCTAATCCATTAAAATCAAACTGTGTTTGTGTTGGAGTTCCTGTAGTATAAGTCCCATCAATATCATCAAGGCTAACACTATATGGTAAATTTCCTCCTGAAATTTCAATACTAAATTCACCATCTAAATCTCCTTCGCAAACTTCAGGAAAAATTGAACCTCCAACAATACTAAGTGATACTGGAATTGGATCATTTATAGTGAAATCAATAATCACAAAACATCCTAGTTCATCTTGAGCAATGGCTTGATATGTTCCAGGAGCTAGGTCTTCAAAAATTGGTGAATCAAAAAATTGATCTAATTGAGGCGAAATTGCGTACTTAATAACTCCTGTTCCACCAGAAGCTGTAATTTCTAACATGCCATCATTACTTCCACTACATGTTACATCTGTTACAACATAATTTGCTATTAATGCAGCAGCAGGTTCTGTAACAGGAATTTGAGCACTCGTTGATAAACAATCACCACTATCAACACTAACTTGATATGTTCCAGCAGGAAGATCAGTAAATACTCCAGGAGTAATTTGTATTGGAGCTGGTAGAATATCGTTTCCTGCACCATCTTGTAATGTATATATATAACTTCCTAAACCACCTTCTGCAGTTGCAACAATAACACCTGAATCATCTCCAACACAATTAATTTGTGCATTTGAAGCATCTAATGTAACCAGTAACGTTGGTAATGGATCGATAGTTATTTCATTAGATACATATGAAACACAACCATTAGCATCTCTTACATAATACATATAAGTTCCTGGAACGGCTGAAAATGTAGTTGAAGTAGCAAAGGTTCCTAAAATAGTAGTAAAACTAACATCATTACTGTAAGTATAAGCTCCTGTTCCTCCAGTAGCACTTAACGTAAGCGTGGCATCTATTGTACACGTTGGTGTTGAAGCCGCAACCAAGCTAGCTTGAATTTGACTTGGTTGAGCAATAATAACATCTGCTGAAATAAACTCACAATTATAACCATCAGTAACAACAATTTGATATGTTCCAGCACCTAAATCTGTAAATATTGGCGATGCTTGTGGACCTGATGAACTTACTGTTGGCGTAAACATATTCAATGTATATGAATAATCTGCTCCTGCTCCACCAGATGTTGCATTTGCTGTTATGATAGCATTAGTATCTCCAAAACAAGATAACAATGTAGTATTTGCAGTTACAGTAGAAGTTATTGGTGGTGGAATTACAAGTGTTAATCCATCTGACACTATACAACCTCCAGCATCTCTAACATTTACCGTATAAGTACCTGAAGATAAATTTATAAACGTTCCGTTTGTTGAGTAAGGAATTGTAGCTGCTCCTGTTAATTCATATTCATAATCTCCCCAACCTCCAATTGCAATAGCAGTAATGGTACCACTATCATCATCACAGGTTACATTAGATGTTTCAGATATTACTAAATCTAATGGTTCTGAAGGAGAAGATATTATCACGCTAGACGTATTAGAACAAAACGGACTAGTTGTTTCTGTAATTACTACTGTATAACTTGCAGATGCTAATCCAGTTACTATTTCTGGGTTGGTTGACGTATTAGCTAAAACCACACCGAAAATAGATGTGCTAGTGCTATCAAAAACTTCATATGTATAAGGACCTGAATACCCACTTACATTCAATTCAAATGAACCAGTATTATCTCCAAAACAAGTTACTGCTGTTGGCGTTGTTGTTAACGTTGGCAAATTAGCTTCTGGCACAACAATCTCTGCACTTTCGCTACATGTTGTTGTTGCATCAGTTATTGTAACTGTATAAGTTCCTGATGGTACTCCAGAAAATACATTTCCAATTAAAGTAATTGATGCAGGATTTGGACTTATTGTATACGTATACGAACCTGTTCCTCCTGAACCAATAATTGTTATTTGACCATCATCATTATTACACGTTGGTAACGTTGATAAATCTGGTATTAAATCTAAAGGAGCTGCAACATCAACTAACACTAAATTACCACAACCATTAGCATCTTGAATTTCAACTGTGTGAGTTCCTGATACTAAATTTGATATCGTAAAAGGTGCTACAAGTGTTTGAAAAGCTCCACCATCAATACTATAAGCATATGGAGCGATTCCTGGTGAGACTAAGGTGACATCAATTTCAAAATCTCCATCAGCAACTGTACATTGGTTATTTAATGTCGCTGAAATTACTGGTTCAGGATCAGAAGGCAATACAAGTATTGGAGTAGATTTTATACAACCATAAGCATCCATAACATGAACGTAGTAACTATTTGCGTCTGCATTAAACACACTGGCTGATGCCCAAAAAGGATCAGTATCCAATGGTGGAATTACAGATGTTGTTAATTGAAATAAATAAGGAGCTGTACCATTTGTTGCTATTGCGCTAATTACTCCTGAATTTGGATTACAATTTGCGTTTTTATCAACTGTAGCAGTAATATCTAAATCAATAGCAGATTCTGTAATATTAAAAGGAATTGTAACAACTCCACATCCAGCATTAGGACCTGTGGTTTCTGTTACTAAGACAAAATAAGTTCCAAAAGGTAATGGTCCTAAATCAGTTACTGGTAATGAGCCACCAGCTGGAACTGTTCCAGATCCACTAATCCCAGTTGTTATTATTGATAATGAATTAAATATTTCATAATTCACATCAGTTGGCACACCGTAAATACTATTTATTATAAACGATACATTTCCGTCAGCACTTCCAACACATGTTATATTGTTTGAAGTTAACGCGTTTGCGGTTAATGTTGAATTCGTTGGTATTGGAGCTGTAGCTGTTTCATAATAACTACAACCTGTAGAAGCATCATAAACTATAAATGTATAGGTTACTCCTGGAAGTAATCCTGTAAAGGTAGCCGATTGACTTCCTAGAGAATCTTCAGGAACCCATGTTCCTCCTGGTGGTACAGGCGGAATAAATCCTTGATAAATATCAAAGAAAAATGGACCTGAGCTCACTAATGTAGTTCCTATATTTACTACAGCTTCTCCTCCTGTTATACAATCAACAATCGAATTAATTGTAATATCTAAGTCATTTGGTGGAGATGCAACTAATACATCCTGAATTAATATAGAACAGCCATTAGCATCAACAACATTTATTTGATACAATCCGAAATTTACAACATCAAAAGTTGATGAGACCGTTCCAGTAGCATTAAGTTCTGATGCAGAATAACCGTTTGTACTTGTTACAAAATAATTATAAGGAGCAGTTCCTCCAGTTACAGAGTCAATAATAACTGAACCTTGAGAAACACCACCTGCACTACATGTTATATCAACAGCGTGAGATGTTACTATAATTGGAGTTGGTTCATTTATTGCTATAGTTTCGACATCAGTACAAGATTTAGAATCAGTCAATGTAATTGTATAATTACCTGCTGGTAACCCACTTGTTTGGGCTCCATAATCTATACCAGTTGTATTATTAAAAACATTTATAATAAATGCTGGTGTTCCTACAGTATTATTAATTGTTATATTTATTGCTGCATTGGAATCTCCATTACAAAGTATAGGTTGTGTTTGAACAACAGATAGTATTTCAGGTAATGAAATTGCGTTCACAGTTTGTACACCAGATTCAACAATACAACCATTAGCATCAGTTATTTGAAATTGAAAAGTTCCATTAACAGCTGTTGTATAAATAAAAGGTGATCCTGTTGCTCCTAACGAAATGTAAGCAGCACCATTTATAGATACTTCATAAGTAAATGGTCCTGTTCCTCCTGAAATTGTTCCTGTTATAATAGCATCAGGAGATCCTGTACAATCCAAATCCTTAGTTAAAACAGTACTTACTGTCAAAGGCGGTAATGGTGGTATGGTATAAGACTCACTATAGGTACAGTCATTAGCATCTCTAACTTGGAAGGTATAAGTTCCTGGAGCAAGTCCTGGAAATACATTTGATGTTTGGTAGGCTGTTGCATATCCTGTTGGAGCTATAATTTGATACTCCAAAGGTGCTGTCCCTCCCGTTGTTCCTGTTATGGTTACATCAGAGGTAAGTGCTGGACAACTTAACGGCGTATTACTAAACATTAAATCTGTTGGTGGATTTAATGGATCAATAGTTATTGTTCCTGCGATAACTGAACAGTCATTAGCATCTTGAATTGTAATTGTATAAGTTCCTGGAGTTAATCCTGTAAATACATTTCCTGATTGAAAGTTTACACCATCTATACTATATGTATAAGGAGCTGTTCCTCCTGTTACTCCAGAAACTGTTATGGTACCATTACTACTACAGGTGTATGGAGCTGATAATACTACTGTTCCTAAAATTGGATCAGCAGTATCTATTGTAACGGTTTGTGGTGCTGTAACACACACATCAGAACCAAAACTATACTGAACTACTACTTCATAATTACCTGCAGCAAGTCCTGTAAAAATTGGCGAATTGAAAAATGTCACACCATTATCTATACTATATTCTAATGTGTTCTCATTAGGGTTTGTAACATTGATACTTATAGTCCCAACATCTCCTGCATCTGAACACAAAATATCGGATGATGTAATATTGAAATTAGGAGCTGGAATAGCATCAACTGTTATTGAAACATCTGCAGAACAATTGTTAGAATCTACAACAGTAATATTATAAACTCCAGAAGTTGTAACGGGAATTATTGGTGTGGTTTGAAATACAGTTGTACTATTTACAAAATAAAAATATGGAGGTGTACCTCCTACTGGATATACTGTTATTTCTCCGTCAGTACAAGTTAATGGTTGTGTAAGTGCTGCAGTAGCAGTAAGTAATGGCGGATTTATTATTTCAATATCACCTGTAAATGCACAACCATCTTCAGTTGAAACATTTACCGTATAAATACCTGGATTTAAATTACTAAACGTATAATCACTTGCTACAATAGGTCCAACACTATTAATAAGTGTTGCCCCTTGATAAATTGAAAAGAAGTATTGCGGATCAGCATCATTGGCAGCAATATGAACGCTCCCTTGTTCGCCATTACAATAAGGTTGTGTAATTATTGTTGAAACTGTAAAATCTCTTTCCCTTATTTGAACATCAGGCACTGTGAAAATACATGGATTTGGTGAAACACCAATTTGTCTGATATATACCATATAAATTCCAGGAGTTGTTGCCGTAAATATGTTACTCGCTTGATAATTTACGCCATCAATACTATACTCATAACCACTTGGAACTCCACCAACAACGATTTCACCTGGAGTTATACAAATAATATCTCTTGATGTAACCGTAGGTACTAATAAGTTTGTATAAACATTAAAATAAAACTGATTAAAGCACCCTCCATCATAATTTAATGTCAATCTATATTGACCAGCTGTATCAACTAAATAGTCTGGTCCTGTTACAACTTGATTCCATACACAAGAGCCATCTTCATTAGCACAATCTTGATCTGTAACAGCAGCACAACTAGTTTCATCTAATATTTCCCATATCATAGATGTAGCATCTGTAATATTGGTTTGAATAAATCTTGAGTCATTTGCTCCACATAAAAATATATTTGGAAGTAATTTCCCATCATTAGGGCAAGTCACTACTTGATCAGCAAATGGAATTACTGGATTTGGAACATCAGCACCAAACATAACTACATTGTATTCTTGCTCAATAGATTGGCAAGGAGCAATAGCTGTATTGAATGAATAATATGTTCCTGTACTAGTAACAGTTATTGATTGAGTTGTACCAATTTCAGGTATTCCAGTTATACTTGTTGACCATGAATAAGAATCATAGCCATCAGCCGCAGTTAAAACCACACTATCTCCACAAAGTATTACCTCTTCAGAAAAAACACAATCAAGGTCAGCTAAAAAATTAGTTGCAGAAGGTGTTAACAAACACCCTGTATTTGTACTTATACTAGGATCATCTGTAATAACAAATGTTGGATTTAAGGTCCCAAAATAAGTAGCAAATGCTTGATTGGTTATAATATTTGAACATGCATCACTTAATAGACTACATGTCTCTACAACTGTTACCTTAAAACGAATTTCAGATACTGGATCATTTTCTTCAACTATGGATTCATCAATTCTAAAAACAATTTCTCTAGTTGTTACATTATAACTTTCCACAGTAACTCCTGGAGGTAACGAAACAATATCTGCTGGATAATTAAATATAATATTAGTTGGCAGAATATCTCTAATGGTAATATTTGTAGCATCATCATTCCCTGTATTCTGGAAACCAATAACGTAATTTAGCTCATCTCCAAGGTCTACTAATTGACCACCAATATCATTACCTAAGGCGTCCTCAACAATTTTAGTAAGCACGATATTAGGTTCAATAATTTCAACCGCTAAAGCGAAAAAATATGGAAAATAAGTATCTCCACTAGTTTCTATACGCACCGTTGCATTTGTAGCTTCATTGGCAATAACTGTATTTCCAGGGTTTGGGACTACCATTACTCCAGTATCGAACCCTAATGTATTGGTACTATTAGGGTTTCTATTGTTAACTGGTAATGCACTTAATTGAGTTACCGAGCTGTTAAAATAGTTATTTTCCGGACGATCTGCAGCTGATAAATTTGATCCATTAAGTATTAAACGGTCACCTGAAATTGGTTTATCTCCTTCTAAGGCAGCAAATGCAAAATTTGCTCTCACTGGTGCTGGTGCAGGAATTGTTCTAAATCCCGAAACTGGAACATCTAATACTGGGTTACTAGCATAACTAATAGCACTGAAACCATCAAAACTGGTTATCGATTTTCCTGGCATCGTAGGATCTTCATAAACTACAAAAAGTGACCACCCAGCAGAATAACCTGTTCCATTATAAGGACTGAAAGTACTAGTTTCACCTTGTGCACTAGACACATTTGCGACAGTATAGGTTCCTAAGTCGTTTGCGAAACTATTTACAATATTCGTTACATCAGCATAGCACGAATACGGAAAACTATTACCTCCATCTACAGATGTAGTAGCATCAAAAATAACGGTTCCTACCACATCATTATATCCACCAGTTGGACCTTTAAATTTAACTTCAGTAATAAGTTCTGATCCATTTGTAACCGCTCCCCAATATAAACCTGCATAAATTATTTGATAACAATTAGGATTTGGAATTTCTAAATCTGCACTAGTTGAGCTAAATGTTGAAGCGTCCCCATCAATGTCAATGTATCGCATGTCAACATTGTGATTATAAACTGAGTTGTCATTAAAGGCATTGTTATCAGGACCTAAAATATTATTACCAATTAAAACGATATCTCCTTTAACATCTTGATCAAATCTTGGTGTAAAAGGCACATAGTTTTGTGCAAAAGTTTGCAAACCAAACAATAGCGCTAAAACAACTAAGCTAGTTTTAATATAAGTAGGTTTTTTCATGATATATATATTTACCATTTTTTCATTGTGGGGAAACATTAAAAAAAATGTTCGCTCTATTTTTTTATATTATAAAAGTGTATAGTTTATAGTTCAAACCTAATCAATAGTCCTATGAAATACAAAAATAATCGACGAAACACCCCAATAAATAAATATTTTCCTACAAAAATTATATTTTTTTAAAATTTACTTCAGAAAACACTCTGGTTCATTTGTAATTTCTTCTAAAATAAACCAGCATAAATAATTTAATAACTACTAAGGCTCTGCATTTGAAAATCTGTACTGATTTGAGCTAAATATTAAAGCATCACCATCAATCTCGATATATCTCATGTCAACATTGTGATTATAAGCTGAATTGTCATTAAATGCAGCATTGTTGTTATCCCTAGAAAACATTGCCAATTAAGATGACTCCTTTTACATCTGGATTAAAACTAGGCGCAAAGAATAGGAAAGGATAGAGTGTTTTATAAGAAAGAACAAACCAAACAAAAGAGTTTTATTATATGTAGGGTTGACTCTTCTTTTTACAATTATTTTTCAATCTTAACTATAGACATCTTACTATTGTAAGGTTGGCCATCATTATTTTGTATTGCCTTTCTAGCGGCTTCTATATTGTTATGCTTTTCATAATAAATAAAGTATTTACTTGAATTAACATCATAGAAAAAATCTATGTTTGCCTCTCCTGCTGATATTGCTTTGGTTAAAAACTCATCTCTTTTATCACTATCATTATGTACAGCTAGAACCACATAATATCCTTCATCAATATTTTTAACATCCTTTACAATTTGTATATTATCTAAAATACGTTCTTCGCCAAAATCAAAATCTTCTTCTTTTAATAATCGATTTGCACCTATATCTGTACTTTGTTTTATTTGATTAAGCTTAATTCTATCTTTTTGATATCTATCTTCTTCATTATCATAAAGAGCTCTTTTGATTCTTCTATTACGTTCAAATTCTAAATCAATATCAATTTTTTCTAATCTAGAAACTAATGTTGCTTTAGCTCTCACAGATTCCCTCTGTTCTTCTTTTAATTGTTGGATAGTTGTACGATAATACTGATTGGTTGCATCATTCTCATTTGAATTTGTTTTTAATCTGTCACTATATTTTTTCTCTAATTCAATAATGTTTTGATCACGTTCAATAATAGCATTATCCACTTCTGTTTTTAAAGCTTCTAAAGCTCTATTTTCAGCAGTAACACTTTTGAATGCCTTTGGAGCTTTATAAATACCTTGCTCACTTAAATCGTTTTCTTCTTTTAAATCCTTAAGATCATTGTTTTTAACTTCAACAGCTTCATTTAATCTCGTTATTAAATCCTCTTGCTTCTGCTTTGATTGCTTAGCCAATTGTGTCAACTCAAACATAGCTTTAGCAAGGTCATCCTTATGAGTGATTTCCAATTTAACTGCTTCTTCAGCTTCAATACGTGCTTTTTTATCTGCCTGAGCCTTTATTTCAATTTCTTTTAGTTTTTCTTCAGCTATTCGTGCCTCTTCATCTGCTTTAGCTTTTGCTGCTAATTCTGCAGTCTGCTTTAATTCTTCTTCCTCTTTCGCTTTAGCAATTAATTCTATTTCTTTAAGCTTTTCTGCGGCTATACGTGCTTCTTCATCAGCTTTAGCTTTTGCTGCTACTTCTGCAGCTTGTTTTGCTTCTTCTTCCTCTTTTGCCTTAGCAATTAATTCTATTTCTTTAAGCTTTTCTGCAGCTATACGTGCCTCTTCATCTGCTTTAGCTTTTGCTGCTGCTTCTGACGATTGTACTTCTTCTTCTTTAATTTTCTTAGCTTCTAATTCTGATGCCAATTTTGCGTCTTCAACTGCTTTAATTTTAGCTACTCTCTCAGCTTCTAATTGCGCTTCTTTATCAGCTTTTGCCTGAGCTGTTGCCGCTTCTCTTTCTTGTTTACGTTTTGCTCTAACCTCTGGACTTTCAGTTGGTTTTGCTAAAACTCGTTTTCTTTTTTCAGGTATTACAAATGCAAGTTCCTCATCATTTCCGCTATAATAATAGTTTTCCTTATTCTTAAATTTATAAGCAAGCGTAATTTCATGTGATGGTCCAAATGTGGTTAAATCACCAACTGCTTTTTCAAAATTGTATTCTATTGCAATTTGTTTTGTAATATTTAAACCAACTCCACCTGAAAAACCATAAAGGCTATTATAACCAACTTGTCCCCAAATTCCTTTAGGGACTGTTAACATTGCGATTCCAGAAACAATAGTTATATCTTTTTTAAATTCAGATCTGACTAAAGTTGAAAATTTACTCTCATCTAAAAATCCTCGAGCATCCATATAACCTGTATACATTATATGTGCTTGTATACTTTGCTGAGGGTCTTCTTCAATAAGTGCAGACGTTTTAAGGTTATACTGAACTAAATTGTTTACAGAAACACCAAAGTCAAAAAACATAGTCCCATAATTAATTCCTGGACTTATGCTAAGTAAAAAGTTTGATGGTATATTATTTAAGGATGGATCTGGAGCATTGGTTATTACTTCGCCTTCATTTATTCCACTATTATAAAAACCTAAGTTTAATCCAAAAGTCAAATTATTGTCTCGCTGAATTCTTGCATTATAAGCAAAATTCAAAATTCCTCCAAAAGATGTTAATACGCCATAATTTTGTTGAAATAAGCTAACACCAACACCAATATTTTCTCTAAATCTACCAGAATAACTGGCGACATATGTTAGAGGTGCATTATCAAATTGTACCCATTGTCTTTTATTAGTAAAACTGATATATTTATTTTGTTCTCTAACGAAACTAAATGTTGGGTTCAGTGCATATCTATTAAATCTTAACGAATTTCTTACAAGTAATTCAAGCGAAACCACTCCATCTTCTTGAGAAATGAGTAACTGCGTTGAGCAGAAAAAAAACGCTATGATTAACACATAAAATTTCACCTTATTTAATAATTGTTATTGAGCCCTTTTTCGTATTATTATTTTGTGTTGTAATCACATAATAATAAACTGGGTTTATGTTTTTAAAATTTATTTGGTCTTGTGGCCAGTTATTTAGATAGTCATTTGTTTTCAATACAATTTTACCATAACTATCCATTATCATGACTTCTGTATCTGTTCCAGAAACGAATTCCTGTGGTATAACCCAAGTATCATTAATATTATCTCCGTTAGGACTAATTAAGTTTGGGATATTTGAGACATCAGGAAAAGGCTCGATAATACTAAATGTAAATTCTTGAGAAGCATTACAGCCTATAGTTTGATTTACAATAACTTGATAATTACCTACTTGTGAAGCTTCATAACTATTACTTACAGCTTCAGTGATGATCTCATTATTTAAATACCAAATAAACTCAGCACCATTAGCAGTAGTGGTTACATTAACCATTAAAGTTTCTCCTTCGTCAAGAATATTTACATCAGATACATCAATGCTACTTGAAAAGTCTATATTAATAAGATCAATTGAAGCATTTGCAACACATTCGCCTAAATCAATACTTACTTCGTATAATCCAGAATCATTGGTCACATACATTTGTTCTATTGCTCCATCAATTGCTTCTCCATCTTTAAACCATTGATAGCTGTTTCCATTTATTGCACTTAATGTAGTTGCTCCTTGAGTTGAGCAATATGGGTTTCCAAAACTTGAACTAATTGAAGACATCACTTCTCCTGAAGTTGCTTCACTAACAGTTACACGATTGGAAAATGAATTAGATGTACAAGAACCATAATTAGTTTCAACAAAATAAGTACCTGGTTCACTAACAGATAAGGTTTCCCCTGAAGCTACAAAAATCGAGGTTGTAGGGCCAGTTTCTTCAAACCAGTTAAAGGTTAATGATGGATACTGTAAAGGTGAATTATTGCCTTCATTCCCTGGATTATCTATAGTTAACAAGTAGCTACTTCCAGAACAATATACAGCTGTTTCAATTAGGTTATTAATTGAAAATGGCTCGTCTTGAATTTTATAATAAGCAGGAAAAGATATAGATCCTGTACTTGTAGCAACTGGAGCTGTGCTTTTTATTCTAACTTTATAAGATTCGCCTGCTGTATCTGTTGGTAAAGAAAATGATAATGTAGCTGGAGAAACTGTTATTGCACCTTCAACTGAAGTATAAATAACTGTAGCATCTGAAAAACTTCCTGAGCTATCAGAAAGTTCTATAACAAATTGATTTGTTCCAGTTAAATCTGATTCTGGTGAAAACGTAAAGGTTACATTATATGTATTAAAAGACTCACTTGCACAAGCTTGACTAAAGCCCAATGAAGGTGTGCTAATAACTATTTGTGCACTGAGAATGTCAGTGCTACAAAAAAGAAAAAAGACAATAAAATTAATAAGAGTAAGCTTCCTCATATAAAGAATTCTTTTACTAGTTAATAGTTAATACTAGTATCATGATTATAGTTTAGCTAAAACTTATAATCTTCAACTTTCTTAAATTTTAATCATCATTTGATGCTAGTATTTTATTAATTCTTAACCTAAAATCTGGTTTTTTTCCGTTTTCTATATTAATAAAGGTTTCTGTGTCAGGACCTTTTGAATACACATTAAAAAATGATCTATTACCATACCAATTTTCTAAATCGTCATTATTAGAATTATATTCTGTGAAAATATTTCCATTACAATTATTGAAATACATATTGGTAATCTTGATTCTTTCTAAATTTTCCTGATTAAGCGCAATCTTATCATCAAGTAATACAGCTGGATTAAACCCAGATAAAACACTTTTATTTAAATTTAACGCTGCATTTTCACCTATAAACACAGCTTCCTTAACTAAACCTGCCTCAATATCAGACATTAAGTTTTTAGTATTATTTAATAATGTTAAGTTTTTTGCAATTACTGAAGTTCCTTTTTTTGTGAAATCAACATCTTCTTTTTTATCGTAAGACAATACTTGTAAGCATCTAGAACCATTACTACTTGAAACATAAGGAAATCTTACTGCCAATGAATTAGTTAATCGGCTTTGTGTTCCATAATTGAATTTAAAATCATTTCCATTAGATTTATAAGACACTAATTTTTCGAGATAAACTTCACCTCCCAATACTTCATATGAGTTACCAGCAGAATGACTTATCATTATGTTTTCTAAAACTGTTTGGTTTCCTACGTTTGCTAATAATAAACCACTAAAATTACCTGCTCCTTTAATTCTTTTTCCTGCATATTCTATTCTAACATATTTTAAAACACCTGAAGAGCTATTAATACTATCTCCACCATGATTTGTGTGTTTATACTCTGAAGGTTTAAGTTGCGGATAATATGAAGCAACAGATGCATTGCCAAACTTATTACTAGGCGCATCACCAAGAATTAAGATTCCTCCCCAATCACCAGCTCTTTTAACACCTCTATTTGAAGTAAAAATAATTGGATCTGTTTCTTCTCCACTAGCAACAATTTTAGACCCTCTACTTATAGTAAGTGAGGCTTTTGATTTGAAATCTCCAATAATAACTGTGCCTGGTTCAATAGTAAGGGTTGAGTTATCTGTAACAAATACACTTCCCATTAGTAAATAAACATCTCTTTTAGAAAGGGTAAGATCTTGGGTAATATTACCTGCTATTATTTGTGTAGGCTCTCCGTAGTCAACTGATTTTGAATTAAATTCAGTCCAGTTATTTAACCAATTATCTACTCCTACTATTCCTTTTTCTTGTTGGGCAGATACGCTTCCAATAACAAAAAGAAGTATACACATGATTTGGGCAAATTTTTTCATAACGAAAATTTCAAATTTATATTCTTAATAATAGTCAAACGTACACATTACACCTATAAAATGCAAATATATTCGATAAAATACATTAGTAAGTATAATTTTTCCTACAAAAATATACTTTTTTTAAGAAAATTAAATTAGTGAAGAAATTAAAATGCAAAAAAAATATGTCTAAATTTATTTAGTCATATTTATGAACCAAATAAAGGCATACACACTATATTATAGGTTGTTGGTTTTCACGAACCCTAAAAAGGTTCTAAAAGTTGTCAATGAAATCTATTAAAAATAAAATAACTACACTATTCGTCAAATTCATTGAATTCATGCAATAGCTTCATTGTTTCTTCATAAAACAAAATGGCAGCAATTAAGTTACTTTTATCAGAATAAGGCAACATTTTCTTTTGAAATTCAATTGTAGTTTCAAGAAAATCATCAGTAGCTTCTATTTTATCTTCAAGGGTTTTTCTATTTTCTTTAGTATTTGGAATGCCAAATGTAGACATCGTTTTTCCAGGTTTTGTAGCAAAAGCTATATACGGCAATGTTTGTACAAGACTTTCTATACGTTCAATATATAAGCCTAGTAATTCACCTTTTTGCATTCTGCTTAATTCTTCCTTATTATGGTATTTTTTGATGCCAACATCTGCACTAATAATGCTTTGTGGTTGGTTTTTTTGTGCAAAACCAAGTGCTGCAACAAATAAAAAACTAAATAAAACAAGCTTTTTCATGATCGTGATTTAAGGGTTTAATATCGCAAATTTATGCAATTAATCGGAAAAAACAAGCGTTTTATCGATTATTTTAATTTTAATTACGAAGTATTATGCAATTACAGTAATCAAACATAATTGTGTTTTATTCATTTTATCATGAAAAATAATGTATTCTCAAGACTATGGCTAGATGGTTTTCAATATTTTAACATCAAAATTACATGTATGGTATTCAACGTAATTCGATTAAAAATTAATTACCTTTGACATCCATGAAAAACACCGTTAACATAAAAAACAAAAAAGCCAAATTTGAGTTTGAACTACTCGATAAATTTACTGCTGGCATTGTGTTAACTGGTACTGAAATAAAATCTATTAGAACGAGTAAAGCTTCTATTGCTGAAAGCTTTTGTGAATTTAATGATCAAGGTGAATTGTTTATTATTAATATGACCATTGAAGAGTATGTATATGGTAATTATTATAATCATGCACCCAAGGCAGAACGAAAGTTATTATTAAATAAACGTGAGCTTCGTAAGTTGGAAAAAGAAGTTAAAAATGTCGGTCTTACTATTGTTCCGCTACGCTTGTATATTAATGAAAAAGGCTTCGCGAAATTAGATATTGCACTAGCAAAAGGTAAAAAGTTATATGACAAGCGTGACACTATTAAGGACAGAGACAACAAGCGAGACCTAGATAGAATTAAGAAAAATTTCATATAACTTTAAGATACTTCTAACAAGCTTTTGAGCGTTTAATAGTTATGTTTGGCTTAATTATAGGCAACTTTTTACATAAAAAAATCGTCTATGGTAATATAACCATCAATCATTCTCAAATGACAAAAAAAATACTTTTCCTATTTGCGTGTTTAATTAGTTTATTCTCTTTTTCACAAATAACTGGGAATGTAATAAGTTCGTCAAATGAAAAATTGGCTTTTGTAAATATATATATCGAAAACACATATAAAGGCACTACAAGTAATGAAGATGGAAACTATGAACTTATTATTACAGAAACAGGCAACTATACCATAGTTTTTAAATTTTTAGGTTTTAAAACCGAAAAGAAAAACATTACTATTAATTCCTTCCCTTTTGAGCTCAATGTGACGCTTCTAGAAGAAAATATATCACTTGATGAAGTTGTTGTAAATGCCAACGAAAATCCAGCAGATCGTATTATTAGAGCTACTATTGCAAATAGAAAACGAATGCTTGAATCTATTAATGAATTTAAAGCAGACTTTTATTCACGTGGACTAATAAAAATTGAAGATGTTCCAGAGAAAATTTTTGGACAAGAAGTAGGCGATCTTGAAGGAAGTTTAGACTCAACAAGAAGTGGTATTATTTACTTGTCTGAAACCATTTCAAAAATAGATTTTAAACGTCCAGACAATCTAAAAGAGAAAATTGTAGCATCAAAAGTAAGTGGTAATGATAATGGCTTTAGCTTTAATACTGCTATGGACGTTGACTTTAACTTTTATTATAATACCATAGAGCTTGGCAATCAAATAGTATCTCCAATTGCAGATTATGCTTTTAATTATTATCGTTATAAACTTGATGGTGTGTTTTATGATGATAAAGGCAACCTTATTAATAAAATTAAGGTCATTCCTAGACGAGAGAACGATCGTATTTTTTCCGGAACCATTTATATTGTTGAAGACCAATGGTCAATCTATGCTTTAGAATTGGATATTACAGGGCAACAAGCACAAATCCCTGTAGCTGATAATATATCACTCACCCAAACTTTTAGTTATTCAGATACAGAAAAAATTTGGGTTCTTATTTCTCAACAAATTGATTTTGTTTACGGAATGTTTGGTATTAAAGGAGATGGTCGTTTTTCAGCAGTGTATAGCAACTATAATTTTCAACCCAATTTTGACAATAAAAGCTTTGGTAGCGAAATTTTATCGTTTGAAAATGAAGCCAACAAAAAGGATTCAACATATTGGAGTACTATTCGCCCCATTCCATTAACCAAAGAAGAGACTGATGATTACGTGGTAAAAGATAGTATACAAATTCTTAGGAAATCAAAAACCTATTTAGATTCTATTGACGCAAAATCCAATATATTTAAAATCCCTGATATCATTTCAGGATACAGTTATCAAAATTCTTATAAAGACAAGTATTTCAGTATTAGCGGACCTTTAAGTGGTTTAAATTTTAATACAGTACAAGGTTTTAATAATAGGATGCGTATTAATTATAAAAAAAACTATGACGAGTTCAGAAGATACTTTTCTATAGGAAGCACTTTTGGTTATGGTCTTAGCGATAAGACGTTTAGAGGAACTTTATATGCTACTTATAAGTTCAATAACATTAATAATCAAACCATTAGCATATCTGGTGGTATTACAACAGCACAATTTAATAACAATGCTATTTCGCCCTTATTAAATTCAATAAGCACTTTGTTTTTTGAAGATAACTATATGAAGTTATACGAAAACACGTATGCTCAATTAAACTTTTCAAGAGAAATATTTAATGGCCTAAATCTATATTCAAATATTAGTTATCAACGCAGGAAACCGCTATACAATACTACAGATTACGTTACTATTAATGAAGATAATGATGCTTACACAAGTAATAATCCATTAGACGAAACTGCTTTTGGTATTGCTCCCTTTAGCACACATAACCTTGCAAAGCTAAATGTAACAGCAAGAGTTCGTTTTGGTCAGAAATACTTTAGCTATCCAAATAGTAAATTTACTTCGCCAAATGATGATTATCCAACCATTTATTTAAACTATGAAAAAGCCTTTGCAGCATCCAATGACAATTATAATTATGACCAACTTCAACTGCGTTTAACACAAGGTATAACACTTGGTAACAAAGGAAGATTTCGTTATAATATAAAAGCTGGTAAATTATTTAATTCAGATAATATTGCCTTTATGGATTACCAACACTTTAATGGCAACCAAACGAGTATTGGTAGATCTGGCAGCTACTTAAATGTGTTTAACAACTTACCATATTACGATTTAAGTACTAATAACCAATATCTAGAAATGCATGCAGAACATGATTTTAGAGGCTTTATTTTAGGTAAAACACCTTTGCTTAATAAGCTTAATTATAATTTAATTATTGGCGCACATACTTTGGCAACTCCAGACCACAAACCCTATCAAGAATATAGTATAGGTATTGATAATATTGGCTTTAAAAAGTTTCGTTTTTTACGATTGGATTATGTACGCTCCTACCAAAATGGTTTTAAAAGCGATGCCGTAATTTTTGGATTGAAGTTTTTAAATTTTATTGATTAGTATATTCCAAAAGTAAGAACAAAAGTTCCTATTATCCGGAAAATAAAGTGGGATAATGAGTATATTAGTCCACATATAACCAGTTGGCAACAATTTAAATGAACGAACAGCTTCATAAAAATATATCGAAAATAATTAAACTTTCTTCCGAAGAAAGAATCTTGTTTGAAACTTTCTGGACTGAAAAAACCTTGAATAAAGGCGATTACTTATTGAGGAACGGAGAAACCTGCAGAACGGATAATTATATCATAACTGGAGCCTTAAAAGCATTTTATATTAATTCAGAAAACGGTAGAGAAGAAATACTTTACTTTGCAATAGACGACTGGTGGGCATCAGACATTGATAGCTTTCAAAAACAAAAACTATCAATTTACAATATACAAGCATTAGAAGAAACCAAATTACTTCAAATCAATCATTATTCTTTTAATGCAATGTTAGAACAAATCCCTAAACTCGAAAAATATTTCCGCATTATTTTAGAAAGCTATCTTGGAAGTTTACAAAAAAGGATAATTAAAAACAATGCTCTTGACGCTGAACAAAGATATTCCGAGTTCATTGAACAATATCCGAAAATTGCTGACAAAGTACCTCAATACTTAATCGCATCTTATTTAGGGTTTTCACCTGAATTTTTAAGTAGAATTCGTAAAAAACAAAAAAGCTCATTGAACTAGGTCAATATTTTTTGTGCTTTAATTAATCAACTTTGCTTTTTCAAATTAAATTTAAAAGCAGATGAAAAAAGTACTGATTATTAATGCAAGCGTAAGAGAAGAAAAGTCTCATAGTCGAAAATTAACCCAGAAATTTGTCGAAAACTGGAAAAATAAATATCCTAAAGATTTATTCAATTATAGAGAAATTGGACTAAATAATATACCGCATATAGATGAGAATTGGATTTCGAGTGCATTTGTAAAACCTGATGATAGGACAGAACAAAATCAAAAAGGAGTAAGTTTTAGCAACCAACTAGTAAAGGAGTTAAAAGAGAATGATATTTATGTTATTGGAAGTCCAATGTACAATTGGTCAATTCCTAGTGGATTAAAAGCATATATTGACCAAATTATGCGTATTAACGAAACTTGGAAATTTCGTTCAGGAATGCCAGATGGAGATTATGTAGGACTATTGAAAAACAAGAAAATGTTTATTTTATCCAGTCGTGGAGATACTGGTTATGGAGAAAATGGGAAAAATAAACATATGAATTTTCAAACAACATATTTAAAGTTTGTATTTGGAATGATGGGAATTAAGGACTTAACAATTATTTCTTTAGATAATGAAGAATTTGGAGGTAAAATATTTAAAAAATCTAAACAAATAGTTTATGAAAAAATTAATGAGATAAAATAAAAACTGTTGCCAACTTAAGCCGTGTATAATTAATTGCTTCGGCAAGTGATTATTTGGAAAATTCCTTCGGAATTTTCTCGCGTTCGTTTTTGTTTACTAAATTAGTTGCTGAAACACGCAACTAACCATACACAAGACCGTTGGCAACAAGCGTGACCCGTCCTGAATAAAGGCTACATAATTTTAAACATTATGTACAGAAATGACAAAGTAATTAGACGTTACAGTGAACCTTTCAAATTAAAAATTTTAGCCGAACTTACAACCGGAAAACACACAAAGAGCGAGCTTTGTAAACTCTATTCTATTGCACCAACAACGGTTAATGAATGGATTAAAAAATACAACCGTAAAGACTTAATGAATATCAGAGTAAAAGTGGAAACGAAAGACGAAATATCTAGAATTAAAGCACTAATGGACTTAAATTTCACGGATAAAACTACCTAAAACTTCCTTTTTTAAACGTACACTAATAGGAATTTTATATTTTCCAATAAAAATTAGATTCTCTACAATTTTATCTAC